>Ga0207884_1000023_pt1 | contig 231988 bp, 203 predicted proteins | sample MalvirmetaMSP144_FD_184236 | JGI IMG/M metagenome (GOLD analysis project Ga0207884, IMG submission 184236) | Marine viral communities from the Deep Pacific Ocean - MSP-144 (SPAdes) | ecosystem: Environmental > Aquatic > Marine > Oceanic | place: Pacific Ocean | collected 2011-07-08 | reverse complement strand
AAACCGACCTGAGCCTGAGCCAGCTCGACGCCATCGACTATCTGGCCAAAACCATCCGGTTGGGCTGTCTTCTGCATGACAGCGGGCATTCAAGTTTTTCCCATCAGTTCACCCAGGCCCGGCGCATCCGGGAATTGATGTCCCGTCCCGGCCGCTTCCGGGATCTGTGGCGCGGCGTGGATTATTCCGCCTATCACCCGGAAGAACCCGATGAGCTGGAACACGAGCATTATTCCGTGCGTGTCGCCCACGATGTGCTCATGGCGGTGGACCTGGAAAGTGCCGGGCTTTTCGCGCGGGACGTTATCGGAATTATGGAAACGACAGAGGTAAAACCCAGTGAGACGTTCTGTCGTCACGCCCGCACATTCTGGGCCTTTATTGCGGGAGAGGATGCCGCGGCGGGATCACCGCTCAGCGAAAACATACCCGGGCTGGTGATGGATCTGTTGTCATCGATTGTATCCGGCGAAATTGACGCTGACCGGGCCGATTACATGCTGCGGGACGGCTTCCACTCTTCGGTAACCATCGGCGGTTTCAACCTGGACCACCTTTTGAGCAACCTGCGTTTTGGATGGGATGTGTCCGAACCCTGGCTGGGGCTGGCCATAACCCAGAAAGGACTGGGGGCGCTCGAGGACTTTGTCTACAGTCGCCACCAGATGTACCGCAAGGTTTACGCCCACAAGACCGCGCTGGGCTTTGACTGGCTGCTTCGGGAAGCGATCAACGAAGTGCTCGATGACCCGGAGAACTTTGAATGGGTGGATACCTGCCTGAGCGACATGGCCTACTTTGCAGAACTGACCGACAACTTCTTCTGGGAGGCGTTTCGGAAAGTGGCCCGCAAGCACCCGAAGAGTTTCTCGTTCTGCATTGTAAACCGGGTGAAACTGAACCATCTGGATACCCGGGAAGACCTCTCAGCCAGGGGGATCGAACGTCATAGCGCATGGTTGGCCGAAGAGCTTTCTCTCAGCCCTGCCCAGGTAGTGACCTGTTCGATGCGGGCGCGCTTCTCGAACATTCAGGACAACTTTAACGGCATCAAGGTGCTCGTGCGCGAACCTATCCTCCGCACCCGGTCGTTGAAGAAGATCACCGACGTCAGCGCCTTCTTCAGCAAGTTCAGTGACGGCACCATCACGCATTTCTATACCCGGCCCGATGTGACCACCGGTAACCAGGAGTCTCTCACTGAGTAGTGGGAGCGGTCGTCAGTTCGGCAACCAGTCCGCAGGCACTGTCGAACGCGCCTTCTACCCGGCCGCCACTGAGCCAGTCGCCTGCGAGCCCGATCTTGTAATCCGGGAACCATAGATGGCCAGGGTGTTCTCCGCCTTCAGAACGCGCGTAGAGCCAGCGATGGGTAACCACTTCGTCCGGACCGGTATCGAAGCCGGTCGTTTCACGAAACGCAGCCAACAGTTTTTCGGCCACTTCCTCGGCTGGTGTATCCACATTGTCTTCGGTCCAGGCTGGGCTGGCGTGCAAAACCCACCACTGGCCCTCGTCGTCTCGACCGGGCTTGCTGGAGTTGTTGGCCACCCAGAACAGCGCCGGGTGCTTGCAGCGCATGCCTTCGTGATGCGGCCAGGGCGATACCGGGAAGTGGGCGGCAACGGCCCAGCATGGCAGAACCCGGCTCACCGGCTCGTCCAGGTGGGAGGCCAGAGCGTCGAGGCCGCTGTCCGCCAGCAAATCCCGAGCCTGTGCCGGAGGCGCGGTAACGATAACTGCATCAAAATCCCCGAGGTGCGAGCCGGCGGTGGAAAAGAGCGACCAGGACTGGTCGTTTCGGGCCAATCTGGCAACGCGTGTCTCGGTAACAACGTAAGCGTGTCCGGACAGGGCCCGGGTAATCGCTGTCATGCGGGGAATACCGACGTAACGGGTCTCCTCAGGGAAGGACTCCCATTTATCAGCATTCGTCTGGAAACCAAACCGTCCTTCCCACGGTCCGAAGCTTTCAGGGCCGGCAAATTTATGGAGAAACGGCAGGAAATCCGGGTTCCGGGAGGTTAAGTATTGCGCGCCCATATCTGCTGACCCGCCGGTTACCCGCTTTGCAGCGAGCCTGCCACCCGGTCCCCGGCTTTTTTCGAAGACCGTAACGTCATGGCCGAGACCGCGCAGCTGGATAGCGGCGGTCAGCCCGGAGAGGCCTGAACCGACAATGGCGATACGGCGTATAAGTGACGAATCAAAGGTTTGATTAAACATGATTTATCGTGCATCCAATTACAGTAGTGAGATCGTACTACTCTCCATGAAACACCAGCGGCATCAAGACTGAGTGTGCGATCAAGATTCCATTAAAGAGAAAGGGCAATCAGGGTATGACCCGAATGCAACATTGGCTTACAAACATTCTGAGGTGGTTCGATTCCGAAGCAGGTTCGGATCACATAGACACCACGTCCCGATCATTCAATTTTTTACGCGTTATTCCGTTCATTGCGCTCCACCTGGCCTGCCTTCTGGCGTTTTACACCGGCGTAAGCGCATTCGCCATCGGATTCGCGATTGCTTTCTTCCTTGTGCGGATGTTTGCGATTACCGGATTCTACCATCGTTATTTTGCCCACAAGACGTTCAAGACCAGCCGGCCTGCCCAGTTTGTATTCGCGGTGCTCGGCGCCAGTGCGGCCCAACGCGGCCCGCTCTGGTGGGCTGCCCACCACCGCCATCATCATCAGCACTCCGATGATGTTCAGGACCTGCACTCGCCCCATCAGGGCGGATTTTGGTGGTCCCACATGGGGTGGTTCACCTGTGACGCCGGCTTTGCGACCGACGAACGTCGGATTCGGGACTGGCTGAAATTCCCGGAACTCAGGCTGATTAACCGGTTTGACGCTCTGGTACCGGCTCTCGCCGCCGTTGGTATTTACGGGCTGGGCGAGGCGTTGGCCGCGTGGGCTCCGGGGTTGGGGACCAACGGTCTGCAGATGCTTGTCTGGGGATTCTTCATTTCGACCGTCGTGCTGTTTCACGCCACGGTATCCATCAACTCTTTGTCCCATGTGTGGGGCAAGCGCCGATTTGAAACGTCGGACGACAGCCGAAACAACTTCTGGCTCGCCCTACTTACCCTGGGCGAGGGATGGCACAACAATCACCACCGCTGGCCGCAATCTGTTCGTCAGGGGTTCCGGTGGTATGAAATTGACATCACCTGGTATGGGCTATGGCTGATGTCGAAGCTTGGCATCATCTGGGAGCTCAACCCGATACCCAAGCACATTCAGGAAGAAACACGCGAACTGGATAAAATGAGGAGGAGCAGGCAATGACAACCGCCTCAAAGATCGAAGTAGGTACGCGTAATTCGGCGGTGCCGGCAACGCTCGATAATTTCAGAGCGCTGTTCAACGAACTCGACAAGGGTAATCTGAACAAGCTCTCCCGGGTCTACAGCGAGGATATCCGGTTCCAGGACCCACTGAGCACCGTATCGGGCCTGGATGAGCTGACCCACTATTTCGCCGGGGCTTATGCGAACGTCATCTCCTGTCGCTTTGAATTCGGTGAAGCCGTGGTTCACGGTGAGTTTGCCGCCTTGCCTTGGGTTATGCACCTTCGTCACAAGCGCCTTCGCAAGGGGCGTGAAGTCCAGGTGCAGGGCATCAGCCACCTCGAAATCCGGGACGGGATGGTGTGCTACCACCGTGATTACTTTGACGCCGGGGAAATGCTCTACGAAAACCTGCCGCTGATTGGCAGGGCCATTCGCTGGATCAAGGATCAGGCAGGATGAGTGATCGACTTCAGGAAACCTCGAATATCTGGATTACCGGCGCCAGTTCAGGCATTGGCGAATCCGTTACCCGTGCACTGGCACGCGGTGGTCACCGGCTTGTGATTACCGGCCGCCGACAGGGGGCTCTCGAAGAACTGGCCTCCGCAGCGCCAGACCGGATTATACCGGCGGCCGCAGACACCACCAGCAAAGAAGATCTCCAGACCATCGCAGGTACGCTGGAAAATCACGGCGACCTGAACATGGTGATACTGAACGCTGGCACCTGTGAATATCTGGAGACAGCGCACTACAACAGTGACGTTATCGAGAAGAACATTCACACCAATGTGATTGGCACGGCGCGATGTCTCGATATTGCTCTGCCTGCCCTCAGGCGCAGCCGGGCTAAAGGCCAGCCGGCGACCCTCGTGATCGTCAGCTCTTCCGCCTGGTGGTTCCCTTTCGGCCGGGCTGAAGGCTACGGCGCTTCCAAGGCGGCGCTGACCTATTTTGCCCATGCACTCCGGGCAGACCTTGACGCCGAAGGGATCGACGTAGTGGTGGTTTCCCCCGGATTCGTCAAGACACCATTGACCGATCGGAACGATTTTCCAATGCCTTTTCTGGTTTCTGCAGAGGATGCGGCGGAGCGCATTGTCAGTGGTCTTGCGCGTGGCAAGAACGAGATTGCATTCCCCAAGCGCTTCACCTGGATGTTGAAAGCGCTGGGCGCCCTTCCCCAGCCCTTGATCGACCGTATGTCGGCCTCTATGGCCCGTAAAAGCAACACCGAACAGGAAAATAATGGATGAGTAGTGAGCGTCAGCGGATTGCTGTCATTGGGGCCGGCGTTTCCGGCCTCACGGCTGCCTGGCTTTTGGCCGAGAAACACGATGTTCAGGTTTTTGAAGCGGGTGACTATGCCGGCGGTCACACAAACACCGAACAGGTCGAAGCCGGTGGCCGGACCTGGCCGGTGAATACCGGCTTCATCGTATTCAACGACTGGACCTACCCGAATTTCATCAAACTGATGGAGCGGCTGGGAGTTCCATCGGAAGTCAGCGACATGAGCTTCAGCGTGGACTGCAGCAGCACCGGCCTGCAGTATAACGGCACCAGCCTGAATACCCTGTTTGCCCAGCGAAAGAATCTTTTCAACCTGCCGTTCCTGAAAATGGTGAGGGAGATTCTGCGCTTTAACAAGGAAACCCGTGCAGACCTTGAAGCCGGCAATATCAATAACGAAGAAACACTGGGGGAATACCTGAACCGGAACGGGTACTCCCGCTATTTCAGGAACTACTACATTGTTCCGATGGGTGCGGCGATCTGGTCAGCACCGGAAATCGTGCTGGAACAGTTTCCAATCCGGTTCTTCCTGCAGTTTTTCAACAATCACGGCATGCTGTCTGTGGATGACCGCCCGACCTGGCGGGTGATTTCCGGTGGGTCTGCCCAGTACGTGAAGAAGATGATGGAACGGCTGGGTGATGGCATGCACCTGAACAGCCCTGTCGACAGGGTTGTCCGCCATGAGGACGGTGTAACCGTGACTGTCAGGGGCGAAGAACACCACTTTGACCAGGTGATTTTTGGCTGCCACAGCGACCAGGCCCTTGCCATGCTCGCTGACGCGACCGACAAGGAACGGGACATACTCGGAGCCATGGCCTATCAGAACAACGATGTCGTGCTCCATACAGACAGCAGCGTGTTGCCGGACAATCGCCGGGCATGGGCTGCCTGGAACTACTTTATTCCGACCCACAGTACTGAACCGGTTTCTGTCACCTACAACATGAACATACTACAGAACTTCCATGATGCCCCGGAAACCTTCTGTGTGACCCTCAATCGCAGCCGAGATATCGACCCCGAAAAGGTGATCAAGCGCTTCGAATACGCCCATCCGGTATTCACACTGGACGCGGTGGCAGCCCAGGAACGCTACGACGAAATCGGTAACCAAAATCGAACCCATTTCTGTGGTGCTTACTGGTTCAACGGATTCCACGAAGATGGCGTTCGCAGCGCGTTGCGGGTCACCGAAGCGTTCGGGGTGGAGCTTTGACCGTGAACAGCCAATGGCTGGAGGGTACTGTCCGGCACAGGCGGAAGTACCCGGTGCAACACGAATTCAGCTACAGCACCGGCATGCTGGCCCTGGACACCGACGAGTGGAACCAGGTTTCCGATATCAGCCCGCTATTTTCCCTGGAACGTTTCAACTGGATGTCTCTGAAGCGCAGGGACTACTTCCGTCCGGAGACAGGCGACCTGTCCGGGGCTGTGCGTGACCACGTGGAACGGGCCACCGGCTGGCGTCCGGATGGAGAAGTCGAGCTAATTACTCATCCGCGCTACTTTGGTTACGTGTTCAATCCGGTCAGCTTCTATTTCTGCTACCGCGCCGGCGAGTGCCCGGCGGATGGCGTGGTTCCAAAGGTCATCGTTGCCCAGATTACCAACACCCCGTGGCATGACCGTCATGCCTATTGCCTGGAGACGACCGGCGCAGAGCCGAACCAGGCGGGCTGGCGCACCGAACAGTTTGGTTTTAGCAAACGCTTTCACGTGTCGCCGTTCAACGGCATGAACCAGCACTACGAGTGGACATTCAGTTTCCGGGGCCCTGATCTGAGAGTTCACATGAATGTTCTGGAAGAGGGCCGCAAGCATTTTGATGCCACTCTGGTAGTCCAACGTACCCCTCTCACTCGTAAAGATGTGCACAGAAGTCTTCGAAAGTTTCCGCTCGAGGCATTCAAGGTTGTGGCAGGTATTTACTGGCACGCCCTGCGCCTCAAGCTCAAAGGTGCGCCGTTCTATACCCACCCGGACAAGCTTTCCGAAGACGATACCGCCTACCGCCGTGGGCATGATGATTCCGGGCTGGATGTCACCAGTTCCGAGACCAATGACAAGATTCGTGGAAGGGTAAGCTCATGGAGAACCTGAATACTTCGGTTGAAAACACGTCATCCGACTCTGGCAGCCTTCCGGCGCTCAGCCGGTTTGCGAGGACCCTGGTGATTCAGCAGCTCCGCTTACTGGGCGAAGGCCAGTTGACGGTGAAGGAATCCGGGTTTGAAGACCTTGTATTCGGAGACGGCAATAGCCAGTACCAGCCGGCAGAGCTGATTATCCACGATCACAGCACCTGGCGGGACCTGCTGACGGGCGGAAGCGTTGGCGCAGCAGAAGCGTACGTTGCCGGGGACTGGTCGACGCCCGATCTGGTTGCCCTGCTCCGCTTCTTTACCCGCAACGTCGACCGTATGAATGAGTTTGAAGACCGGTTCAGCTGGGTTACCAAACCTGCCCTGAAAGGCCTGCACTGGCTGAACCGTAATACGAAAGAAGGCTCCCGGAAAAACATCAGCGCCCATTACGATCTGGGTAACGACCTGTTCGAGACCTTCCTCGACCCAACCATGATGTACTCGTCGGCGATCTATCCCAGCGCCGAATCGAGCCTTGAAGAAGCGGCTGTGCACAAACTGGACACCATCTGCCGGAAGCTGGACCTCCAGCCCGGGGACAAGGTGATTGAAATCGGCACCGGCTGGGGCGGCTTTGCGATCCATGCCGCCAAACACTATGGCTGTCATGTCACCACGACGACCATTTCCAGAGAGCAGCTGGAGCTCGCGAAAGAACGGGTCCAGAAAGAGGGGCTGGAGGACCAGATTACCCTACTGTTTGACGATTACCGGGACCTCGAGGGGCAATTCGACAAACTTGTTTCCATCGAGATGATTGAAGCCGTTGGCCCTCAGTTTCTCAACAGCTATTTCTCCCAAATTAACGCCCTGTTGAAGCCCGACGGGTTGGCTCTGGTGCAGGCCATTAACATGCCGGAGCAGCGGTACCAGAGAGCTTTGAAAAACGTTGATTTTATCCAGCGATTTATCTTCCCGGGGAGCTTTATTCCCTCTTTCGGAGCCATCCTCGAATCGGTTCGAAAAGAAAGCAAGCTGGTACTCACCCATGCCGAGGATACCGGCTTCCACTATGCCAGGACCCTTCACGACTGGTGCGACCGGTTCATGGCCCAGCGGGACAAGCTGGAGTCGATGGGTTACGACGAAGGATTCCGGCGCCTGTGGCACTTTTACTTTGCCTATTGTGAAGCGGGCTTCAGCGAGCGGGCCATTGGCGTTGCGCAGCTGGTGTTCGCCAAGCCCGGCAACAAACGCGAGAACATCTTGAGCGTATGATCGCCTCCGAAACTGCCCGTAACGTTCTTAATTTCCTGCTGTTCCAGGCAGGCTGGTTTGCCTGCGTGTTTTATCCCGGGCTGATCGGCGCCGGGATCGTGGTGATATTTCTGGTGCTGCATTTTGTCCTGGTCAGCCAGAACCGGATGACCGAGCTTCAGTTCATCGGCCTGGGAACCGTCGTCGGCTCAGTTCTGGACGGCATCTGGTTCCGGACCGGCATTCTGGACGACGGCTCCGGACAAGTGATGCTCACTCCCCCTTGGCTTGTCGCCATCTGGGCCATCTTCATGACGACTCTGAGCCATTCCCTCGACTGGATCAGCAAGAAAGCCTGGCTGCCCTTCGTACTTGCGCCCTTTGCCGGCCCCTTCGCCTATTGGTCGGCGAGCCAGCTCGGTGCAGTGCAACTGCCAGACTTGCTGCCATCGCTGATTGCACTCGGGTTTGGCTGGCTGGTTGTCTTCCCGCTGCTGCTTTTCGCCCGCAAAACGCTTTACCCGGAGCTGGTTCGATGAAACGCGCTACCTGGTCAGTTTACGTGGCGCTGTTGGCAGTCGCAGGGCCGGCCGCGGCCGCAGATTTCAGTTTCATCGGTACCGCAAGCACGGGAGACGGCAACGTCATTTACGAAGAGCGCCATTCCGTTGATGGTACCTGTGAGGAAGGCGTATTCCGGCCCCGGCAACACGAGGTGACCTACTTCAAACCGGACGCGGACGAGTCATTCGCCCGCAAAGACCTTGAATACGAGGTTTCAGTACTGCGTCCGTCCGTAGACTTCGTTCAGCCGACATTCAGTGAAGAAATGCAGATCACCTACCCTGCACCCGACACTTTGGTGATCGACTGGCAGACGCCAGGCGGCGATTCAGAGCAATTCGAGGTGACATACCCGGAAACTACCGTTGTGGATGCCGGGTTCGATAACTTCGTACGTCAGAATTGGCAGAGTGTTGTGGCTGGCGAGCCGGTTGAATTCCGGTTTCTTGGACCTACCCGGGGCGAGCATTATGGTTTCGTTCTGGAACGGGTCGAGAACGACCGGGTGAATGCTGACCATGTCGTACAGATACGCCCTACCGGCATGGTGCTGCGTTTCCTGGTCGACCCCATCGTGCTGGGTTACAGCAACTCGGGTGCCCTTTCCGACTATCTGGGCCTCACCAATATCCGGAAAAACCAGGATGAAAACTACACCGCCCATATCCGCTATAAAGTGAATACCACCCCGGATTGTGAACTGACCCCCTGAAACTGTCGCCCCTGCCAAGGCAGACCCCGGGGGTCAGTATGGTAAACTCCGACGGGAATCAACGCCGGAGAGTATTTTGAAATGATGTTCGTCTCTTTCAACGTCAACAGTATCCGCACCCGCCTGCACCAGCTTGAAGCCGTAATAGACGCCCTCGCACCGGATTTTATCGGCCTTCAGGAAACCAAGGTTCAGGACGACGACTTTCCGGTAGAAGCAATCCGGGACCTTGGCTACCACGTGCATTTCCACGGGCAAAAAACCCACTATGGCGTTGCCCTGCTCTCAAAAGCGGAGCCGGAGGAGGTTGTCAAAGGCTACCCGTGGGATGGTGAGGATTCCCAGCGCAGGCTGATTACCGGCCATTTCACGGTCAATGGCGAAAAGCTGACGGTGATCAACGGCTATTTTCCCCAGGGTGAAAGCCGTGACCATCCGGTGAAGTTTCCTGCCAAGGAGAAGTTCTACGGGGATCTGATGCGTTACCTGGACGAGCTCAAGAAAGCGGGCGGCTACGTGGTGGTGATGGGGGATATGAACATCTCTCCAACCGATAAAGACATTGGCATTGGCGCCGACAACGCCAAACGCTGGCTACGAACCGGTAAATGCTCTTTCCTCCCGGAGGAACGGGAATGGCTGGGCCAGGTCGAGTCTCGCGGTTATACCGATGTGTTCCGGCACCTTCATCCTGATGAAGCGGACACTTTCAGCTGGTTTGACTACCGCAGCAAGGGTTTCGAGCGAGACCCCAAGCGTGGTCTGCGGATTGATCTGATCATGGCCAGTGACAGCCTGCTGCCCAAAGCCCGGAAAGCGGGTGTTTCCTACGACATTCGAGCCATGGAAAGGCCGTCCGACCACTGTCCGGTCTGGGCGAGCTTCGAGCTCTAGGGGCTGGCCCGGCGCGATATGAAAAAAATCAAAACCCGCGACCGTATACTCCAGACCAGCCTGGCGCTGTTTAACACCGTCGGCGAACCCAATGTCACCACCCTGCTGATCTCTGATGAGATGGATATCAGCCCGGGTAACCTCTATTACCACTTCAAGAGCAAAGGCGATATTGTCGAGGAAATCTTCGACCAGTACGAACACGACATGGTCGACTTGTTGGCGGTTCCGGAAGACGCCGACATCAGCCTCGACCAGCAGGGGTTCTTTCTGCACCTGCTGTTCGAGACCGTAGCCCGCTACCGGTTCCTCTATCAGGATCTGGTGAACGTGTTGTCCCGGTACGATCAGCTGCAGGTACGATTCAAGCGCATCCAGAAAAAGAAAAGACTGGCTTTCAAGACGATTTGCGAGAGCTTTCGACGCCAGGGCATTATGGCGATTGAGCAGGAAGAGCTTGATTCTCTTTGTGAGCAGTTGACGCTAACCGCCTGTTATTGGAGTGCTTTCGATACGCTCTCTCACCTGGATGACCGGGAGGCAGTGGATCCGGGGCGGGGTGTTTACCAGATGATGCACCTGGTGCTGCCCTACCTTGCGCCGGCCGACCGGGAGGAAGCCCGGCTGATGAGCCGGGATTATCTCTGAGCCGTAACGTTATTCTTCGTCGTCACCGGCACGTTTCCGCAGGCGGGCAAGTTCTGATTCAAGGGCTTCAATACGCCGCTCCATAGATTCGATTTCTTCACGGCGATGTATGCCCAGACGTCTCAGGGCACCGGACACCCGTTCATCAAACATGTGCTCAAGCCGATCCCAGGTGCCAGTGGCTCGCTCCCGAACCCCTTCAACCCGATCTTCCACGGACTTGATCTGCTTTTCGACGACGCCCCGGGTTTTGTTCTCGAGCTGCTCACCTTCCTGCACAAGACGCTCGAAGAAACGGCCAGTATCTTCCTCGGCTTTGGTATAGGCGCCCAACCCGGCCAGCCAGATCTGGCGGGCTGAACCCTTGATTTTTGCCGCCAGTTGCGGATCATTCTCCGGCTTATTGTCGTTCTCGTCAGACATGTACAACCTCGGGAGTGCGGATAGTTCTTTCTAACTGCCATTGTATTACAGCTTGGCCCGGATTTCAGTCGGCCTGGAACCCGCGCAACGAAAGGCGGCAGTATAAAGACGCATCCAATATGAAAAAATGTTTTCAAACGAAAGTGAGTCTCGCTTGAAGTGTTCAAAATATAGTCAATACTTCCCAATACCGGCGTCCCTGCTGATGCCGGTTTGTCTGGAAGTCTTTCATGGATACTACTCGCACGCCTCTGCCCGGCATCCTTTGCCGGGCTTTTTTTTGTTATTATTGCCCCAAGATATATGCTTATTCCAAAATGAAAGTCTTTAAAATTCGGAGTATCAGATGATTGAAATTGCGTGGAGTAACTTCACCCCCTGGTCAGCGTTGGCGGGTGGCATACTGGTGGGCATAGCTGCCGCCAGCTTTCTGCTTCTCAACGGGCGGATTGCAGGCATCAGTGGCATTCTTGGCGGGCTTCTTTCACCGGCAAAAGGCGATATTGCCTGGCGCGTGGCGTTCCTTGCCGGACTGATTGGCGCACCGGCCGTTTGGGTACTGGCTACCGAGCTTCCCCCGATCGAAATCGAGGCCGGCTATCCCGCGCTCATTGTTGCGGGGCTGTTGGTGGGGATCGGCACCCGATACGGTTCCGGCTGTACCAGTGGACACGGGGTTTGCGGTCTGTCCCGCCTATCGCTGCGCTCGCTGGCAGTCACGATGAGCTTCATGGCTGCCGGATTTGTCACCGTGTACGTGATTCGTCACCTGATGGGGGTGTGACGCCATGAAATTTTCTCTTGCTTCTCTGTTTGCTGGCCTTGTGTTCGGAATGGGGCTTATCGTTTCCGGCATGGCCAATCCTGAAAAGGTGCTCGGCTTCCTTGATATCGCAGGCCTTTGGGATCCTTCACTGGCGTTTGTGATGGGCGGCGCCATCATGGTGGGTGTGGTCGCGTTTGCTGTTGCCCGCAAGCGCACCCTTTCCTTCCTCGGGTTCCACATGAAAATGCCCACCAGTGCCCATATCGATAAACGATTGGTACTCGGGGGTCTTATGTTCGGCGTTGGCTGGGGTATCGCCGGCTTCTGCCCCGGGCCGGGACTGGTCGCGCTCGGTGCCGGTGAAACCAAGGCGGCGGTGTTTGTTGCGGCCATGGTTGCGGGCATGGGCATTTTCGAAGTCATTGAGCGCAACCGTGCGAAAGTGTAAGTATTTTCTGTAAATTTACCCGCCGCCATTCTGACACAGCCCGGGGGCTGTGCGATCATGGCGGCAGCTCCACCACCCGATTCGGAGAACGACATCCATGGATATCAGAAAAATCGACGACAACATTTCGGTAGCCCCGCAGATTTCCATTGAAGACGTGGCAGAAGCCGCGAAGCTGGGGTTCAAGACTCTCGTAGCAAATCGCCCTGACCACGAAGAGCCGGGCCAGCCTGCCATGGCGGATATTGAAGCCGCCGCCAGGGAACAGGGCCTTGAGTGGGTATACATGCCGGTGGAGTCGGGAAACATCACTGACGACGACGTAAACCGCTTCGCGCCGATGATCCGGGACGCCGAAAAACCCGTACTGGCATTCTGTCGTTCCGGGACCCGCTGCACCGTGCTCTGGGCTCTGAGCGCGGCCAGAAACACATCAGCCGATGAGATTTTTACCAAAGCACGCAACGCCGGTTACGACATTTCCGGCCTTGCACCAAGAATGGCGCAGCAGGCCGCCGACAAAGGCTGACACTGCCACCGCCTAACCAACGTTCAGGATCTACCGCATGCAATACAAAGGTTCAGAGAATTTCAGCCACAACCAGTCTGACCGATTGGGAGTGCTGGTTACCAACCTGGGGACACCGGATGCGCCAACAACCTCGGCCCTCCGTCGCTACCTGGCTGAATTTCTCTCGGACCCCCGGGTGGTCGAATTGCCGCGGCCGCTCTGGTGGCTGATCCTTCACGGTGTGATCCTGAGAATTCGTCCCAAGCGAAGCGCAGAGGCTTACTCCAGCGTCTGGCAGCCGGAGGGCTCTCCCCTGCTGCTGCACACTGCAAAGCAGGCTGAGGGTATCCGAGAGGCATTCAAGCGCAAGTACGGCCCTAACGTGGTCGTCGGCTTTGCGATGCGCTACGGCAACCCCTCAATTTCCCGGGTTCTTGATGAGATGCAGGAACAGGGCGTACGGAAACTGCTGGTTCTGCCACTTTACCCCCAATACTCCGCGTCGACCTCGGCCTCCACCTTCGATGCCATTGCCAAGGATTTCTCGAAACGGCGCTGGCTGCCCGATTTCCGTTTCATTTCTCACTACCCGGATTATCCTCCGTACATTGAAGCCATGGCGCGCCATATCGAGGCGCACTGGGCCAACCATGGACGCAACCAGAAGCTGGTATTTTCCTACCATGGCGTGCCGCTCAAGTACCTGACCAAGGGCGATCCTTATCACTGCGAGTGCCACAAAACGTCTCGCCTGCTGGCTGAGCGGCTGGGCCTGAGCAAAGAGGACTACATGACCACGTTCCAATCCCGCTTTGGCAAGGAAGAGTGGCTCAAGCCCTACACGGATGAAACCCTGAAGTCCCTGCCAGGCAAAGGCGTCAAATCCATCGACGTATTCTGCCCCGGCTTTTCATCCGATTGCCTCGAAACCATTGAGGAAATCGACGAAGAAAACCGTGAGTACTTCATGGAGGCCGGCGGTGAAGGGTTCAGCTACATCACAGCGCTGAACGCCACACCCGGGCACATCGAAGCCCTGGTAAAACTGATCGAGGAAAATCTGGAAGGCTGGCAGGTGCCAAAGAACGAGCCAGAGGCTCTGGCAGCTCGCCAGCAGCGGGCAGCCGAGCAGAAAGAAGCAATCTATCCGGGCCGGGATCTCTGATCCGCCCCCGAGTTATAGCCGGGGCTGCGTCAGCTGCCCCGGTTTCCCTCCTTGCCTTCAAAGCCCTCTGAAAGATCCGGTACAGACTGACAGAACGTGCATTCGCCCGTATCAACGGCGGCGCCGCCAGCCTCCACATAACGCACCTTATGGCTCGCCCTGCCCCGATTTGCGGACACGGAAAACTTGCGGTTCCGGCGTTCGGCCGAACCGGTATCAGATGTTTGATGATTCTGAAATTCGCCCATAACACCCTCTCATAGTCTCTGTGCAAGGATAATGAGGGTTAACTGGCTTCAAACCAAGTAGGGATAACCACGTCGTTATGACGGGAAATATCACGTGGGGAACAGGAGATTCGGAAGAAAGAAAGGTAAGAGGAAAAATGGCGGTGGGCCAGGGATTCGAACCCCGGGAAGGCTACTAACCTTCGGCGGTTTTCAAGACCGCTGCATTCAGCCACTCTGCCAGCCCACCGGTTTTTCCATTCGCCGTCATTGCGACAGCGGTGAGCATGATACCGGAATTGCCTGTGCTGTCAACGCTCTGCATAAAACCCGCCGCATTTTTCAACATTAACGGTTTTTAATGGAATCCGGAAGACGTTTTCCTGTCGTAAATGATTGAAAGTTGCGTATCTGACACTATTATGGGAACCAGTATCCAGTCGTTATAAACGGAGATGACAATGGAAGACAGACGATTCGGCGTTCAGAACTCTCAGGGAGCCTATTCGACTCCCCAGACGGAGCGCGCGACCACAGGCATCAGCGATGATGCGATGAAGGTGTTGCGCAACACCTATATGCTGCTTGGCATGACACTCGCCTTTTCGGCGCTGACAGCATTCCTGAACATGAACGGAACCCACCCGGGCTTCCTGATCACCATCGTGGGATACATTGGGCTGCTGTTCGCAACCTATAAGTTGAAAAACAGCCCCTGGGGCATCGTGACTACCTTCGCCCTGACCGGGTTCATGGGATACACCCTGGGTCCGATCATTGGCGCCTTCGTAGCTGCCGGCGCTTCCTCGATTGTCGCCCAGGCGCTGACACTGACCGCAGTTGCGTTTGTTGGTCTGTCTGCCACGGCCATCATCACCAAGAAAGACTTCAGCTTCATGTCCAGCTTCCTGACCGCTGGTGCGTTTGTACTGATCGGTGCCATGCTTCTGGCCTTCCTGATGGAGAGCTCTGTTCTGCATCTGGCAGTGTCCGCCGGCTTCACGATCTTTGCTTCGATCATGATCCTGTTCGAGACCAGCCAGATCATCAAGGGTGGTGAGCGTAACTACGTCATCGCCACTGTTGGTCTGTATGTATCCATCTACAACCTGTTCGTCAGCCTGCTGCACCTGCTGTCTGCGTTCAGTGGCGAAGATTGATACCAGGCTGAATCAGCCGCTTCGAAACCCCGGCAGTTGCCGGGGTTTTTGCTTTCGGTAAACTGAAAGTCATTGTCTTGCAGACTTATAACGAACAGGAACCATGTCCGAAACCTTTACCCTGGTAATTACTGGCGCGCCCTACTCGTCTCAGGCGCCCCAGACTGCTCTCGGCTTTGCGAAGGCAGCGGTAGATGCTGGCCATCAGATTGACCGGGTGTTCCTCTACGGTGACGGGGTCCATTTGGCCTCTGCGCTCTGCGCGCCGCCGTCTGACGAAACCCACTGGCCAGACGAATGGTCCCGGTTTCTGACTCAGCACAAGATTCCCGGTGTGGCATGCATTGCCTCCGCGCTGCGTCGTGGCCTCGTCAACGAAACCGAACAGAAACGCTATGAATTGCCTTCGGCCAATCTTCGGGCCCCGTTTGAAATCGCTGGCCTCGGAGAATGGGTCGAGGGGCGAATCAAATCCACGCGCACGCTTTATTTCCACGCTGGAGACTGACCATGACCACACTGATCATGATTGACCAGCCTCCCTACGGCGCGTGGACCGGACGGGAAGCACTGGATATGGCGTTTTCGCTGGCAGCCTTCGACCAGTCGGCATCCCTGCTATTCACCGGGCCTGGCGTTAACTGGCTGAGACAGACTCAGCACGCCGGAGGCATTGAACAGAAGTCTGTGGAGAAGAATCTCGCTGCAGCACCGATATTCGGCATGGACGCGATCCTGGCTGATCGGGCTGCCTGTATTGCCTACGGCCTCGATGAGCATTCGCTGATTGAAGGCGTCACCCTGGTAGATGCTGATGCCGATCTCCTCACTGACTATGACCACACCGCATTTGCAGGTTAGCTCAGATGACTGACATCCAGACATTGCACATATTGAACAAATCCCCCGATCATCCCCGGGCCGCGCGGTGCGTTGAAATGATGTCTGCAGAAGACGGCCTTCTTCTGACCGGCAACGGCGTGCTGTTGCTGGCACGCGGGAACCTTCTGCCGGGCGCCAGCAAGGTCTTTGCGCTCATTCCGGACGTCGAGGCGCGCGGACTGGGAGATCTGAGCGGCAACGTCAGTTCTGTGGACTTTGCGGAGATGGTAACGCTTTCATTGCAGGCACAACGGGTAATCAGTTGGTAAACCATGGTCAGTAATGCAATGCCACAACGAAACAACGAAGGCTTTCTTGAAGACGCCCAGACGTGGACCGAAGGTGTCGCGACGGCCATCGCTGCCGAGGACGACGTGGATCTCACAGAAAAACACTGGGAAATCATAAAGTTTCTTAGATCTTTTTATAAAGAGCATGAAATGTCGCCACCCTCTAATCGCCTGTTTGTGAAGGCGGTCAAAGAAGCGCTCGGCGAGGATAAGGGGAACAGCATCTACCTGATGCAGCTGTTTCCCGGCACCCCTGCAAAGACCGCCTGCAGGATTGCGGGGCTGCCAAGGCCAACTAACTGTCTTTAGAGTCCTTTGAGGCAGCGCCGCCCTTCCGCCTGTTGCGTTCCAGGTCCGCTGCACTGCCAAGGAAGCTGCTCAGGCCGTTCTCAAACAGGCCAGAGCCAAATTTCAGGAACTGGCGGGTCGATTCTTTAACGGTGCCGTCAAGGGCGCTTTCTGGCAGTTCCCGGATGGTATCTGCCACACCCTTTTTTACACCGCGAGTCACCGCCGGTTCGATTTCCCGGCCGGCCTCAATCAGTTCCGCCACCCTGGCATCGAGGTATGGACGGACCACGAAACGCCAGAACCCCCAGAGAGTGACAAGCACGGCGCCAACGGTTGCAAGAATCTGGATTGTCAGTGTTAGCCAAAAAGGCATGGCCTTCCTCCTTGTACTCCCGATAACGGGATTCATTCCGGCTAGAAATTCAGATAGTTCAGGGAAACGAACTGGAGTAACCCTGCCAGGGCACCAAAAATACCGCCCACAATCATCAACTGGACCTCTTCTTCCCGGAACGCAGGGCGCAGGATGTCCTGGAATTCATCGGGTTTCAGCGCTTTCATCTGGCCGGACAGAACTTCGGCTACCACAGGTGCCCGCTCACGGTTAAAAGCCGGGTCACTGAACACGTCACGCGTAGCCAGTACCGCCTTCTGGTTCATGGCTTTCTTGAGCTCGGTGTAACCCGTCATACCAACGGTGACCTGCGCCGTCAGCTTCATGATGACAGAGTTGTCCAGTAAGGGGCGAAGGTGTTTCTGGATAATCGCACGGGTTCTGTCACCGTGGCTGCCGTTGATCATGGCGTCGGCAACCTTCTCTACAGTAATCAGTTCCTCCGCCACCAGCCTGGCCCAGACATCACTGATTTCTGGCTGCCTGCGCAAAAACAAACCCTGAACCTTCCAAAACAGGATTCGTCGGGGCTTGAGCGGCGCGAAAATCAGGTTGATGGCAATCCAGTTGGTCACGAAACCGACCACGAAGCCGCCCAGCGGCAGCAGCCAGGGCTCCGGATAGCGGGTCCATAAGGGCACAAGGAGAGCGCCAAGAATGCCTCCGATAACCGCACCTCGGTTGATCACAGACTGAAGCTCCACCGCACCGGCTTGCTGGAAAATCCGGTTCATCATGTCCGGATGTTTTTCGAGTTCGCGGCTGAGCAGAGCCTTGAGGTCGACCAACTCGTCCAGATCGTCACCAAAGTCCTCCACCAGCTCCTCTACCCTGGAGGGCAGCTGTTCACGGGCCCACTGATAAATCCGGTTTCTGACAAATAACGGAAGGTTGTCCCAAAGGACCGGCTGGATTTCGTACATAACCTCATCGATGTACTCATCCATCCGCGGGGTCACCTGGGAAATCACCTGCTCAACGATGCGCTGCGGTTCAAGCTTCTGGTAGACAGCGTTGAGGTCGCCGAACTGCCGAAGCGTCCTGTCGATGCAGATATGCGCCATCTTTTCCGCTTTGCGGGGAATAACGCCCTGCCACCCTATCAGCCCCACCCCGATGAACTGCACCGGATAGAAGGACATCTGGATGGCCAGCCAGTTGGTCAGCCAACCAACAACAGCCGCCATAAGAGGCACTGACAGAAGCGCAACGTCGAACAAGTTTGACCCCGGTAGAAGAGTGTAATCCGTTTTTAGGCGGTGATAATGCCGTTAACGGACAGACAGGATAGTACCTGCCTGCAGTTGCTGTGTATGCGACAAATGATGAAGTAATTGAAATGTCACAACATTGGCCGAGCAGCCATGGCGAAAGCGGTAATGCGGCAGGCCGAATAGATGCCGCGCCCCGCAGGGCGCGGCAAACCGGGCAGGAAGGACTTACTGGTAGTAGGCGTTCTCGGTGTAGGAGTGGTCGGTCACGTCACGCACTGCAGTGATTTCCGGAACCCGCTCCTTCAAGGTTGATTCCACGCCCTGCTTCAGGGTCAGGCTGACAGCCGAGCAACCCTGGCAACCGCCACCGAAACGCAGCACGGCCACGGATTCGTCGACGATCTCCACAAGGGACACCTCGCCGCCATGGGCGGCCAGATTCGGATTGATCTCGGAAGCGAGTATGTAGTTCACCCGATCCGGCAGAGGTGCGTCGTCATCAATCTTGGGCACTTTTGCGTTTGGTGCCTTGATGGTGAGCTGCCCACCCATCTGGTCCTTGGAGTAATCCACGTAGGCCTCTTCGAGGAAGGGCACGGAATTGTGGTCCAGATACAGGATGAACTTGTCCAGATCTACCTGCTCGTCCGTCGGTACTACTTCGTTAGGCGGGCAGTAGGCCAGACAGGTTTCGGCGTTTTTGGTGCCGGGCTGGGTCACGAAGATACGTACGCCCATGCCTTCCACGTCCTGTTTTTCGATAAGTTGTGCAAGATAATCCCGAGCGGGATCTGTCACAGTAACCTGAGCCATGTTTTCAACCCGTTTGAAAATTTGGATTCATTTTAAGGGAGTTCGCGGGAACATGAAAGACCAAGTAAAATAGTCGGGCTTTACGAAGGTAATGAATTTCCCGTATTGGCAGGTATTTGCAGTAGGCAATTGATAATCGTCATTCGTACTAAGACGGGCTCGGGCAATTTTGCTATGATCCCGCGCCATTGATTTTAATACCGCGTTTTTAACGACATCCGGAAGTAAACCTATGACCGATCGCACCACCCGTCTCGACCAGCTCCACAAGGCCCTGCAGGAACGCATCGTGATCCTTGATGGCGGCATGGGCACCATGATCCAGAATCTCAAGCTGGACGAGAAGGCGTTCCGTGGCGATCGGTTTGCCGACTACGAGCGGGAAGTTCAGGGCAATAATGACCTGCTGAACCTGACCCAGCCCGCCCTGCTCCGCAACATCCACGCGGACTACCTGGACGCCGGCGCAGACATTATCGAGACCAACACCTTTAACTCCACCCAGCTTTCCCAGGCGGACTATGGGCTGGAAGCGATTGCCAGGGAACTGAACGTGGCCGCAGCCGAACTGGCCCGGCAGATCGCGGATGAGTACACCGCGAAAAACCCGGAAAAGCCGCGATTTGTTGCCGGTGCCGTCGGGCCGACATCGCGGACCGCCTCCATCTCACCGGATGTCAATAACCCGGGCTACCGCAATGTCGATTTCCAGACCCTGGTCGATAACTACTACGAAGCGGTAGGAGGCCTGGTCGAAGGCGGCTGCGACCTGATCCTGATTGAAACCATTTTCGATACGCTGAACGCGAAAGCGGCGATCTACGCCACTCAGCAGTATTTTGAGGACAGCGGCATCACCCTGCCGATCATGATTTCCGGCACCATTACCGATGCCTCCGGCCGAACCCTTTCCGGTCAGACCACCGAGGCTTTCTGGAATTCGGTGGCCCACGCCAAACCCATATCCGTTGGCCTGAACTGCGCACTGGGGGCCGACGCCCTGCGACCTTATGTGGAAGAGCTGTCTGCAAAGGCGGAAACCTATGTCAGCGCCCACCCGAATGCCGGCCTTCCCAACGAGTTTGGTGAATACGATCAGACACCCGAGGAAATGGCCGAGATCATCGAAGGCTTCGCCCGTGACGGTTTTCTGAACATCATCGGTGGCTGCTGTGGCTCCCGGCCGGATCACATCGAAGCCATCGCCCAGGCGGTGTCCAAGTACCCGCCCCGGAAGATTCCCGAACGCCCGAAAGCGTTGCGTCTTTCTGGCCTTGAGCCATTCACAGGCGACGACAATGTTCTGTTTATCAACGTGGGTGAGCGGACCAACGTCACCGGCTCCAAGCGCTTCCTGCGTCTGATCAAGGAAGAGCAATACGAAGAGGCCCTCAGCGTCGCCCGTGATCAGGTGGAAAACGGTGCCCAGATCATCGACATCAACATGGATGAGGGCATGCTGGAGTCGAAAGAGGTGATGGTCACCTTCCTGAACCTCGTCGCCTCCGAGCCGGATATCTCCCGGGTGCCGATCATGATCGACTCCTCCAAGTGGGATGTGATCGAAGCAGGATTGCGCTGCATCCAGGGCAAGGCGGTTGTGAACTCCATCAGTCTCAAGGAAGGCGAAGAGGAGTTCGTCAAGCGCGCCAGAGATTGCATGCGCTATGGCGCCGCCGTGGTGGTAATGGCCTTTGACGAACAGGGCCAGGCAGACACCTACGAGCGCAAGACCGAGATCTGCAAGCGCTCTTACGACGTGTTGACCGGCATCGGCTTCAACCCGGCGGATATCATTTTTGATCCGAACATCTTTGCCATTGCCACAGGCATCGAGGAACACAACAACTACGCGGTGGATTTCATCAACGCCACCCGCTGGATTCGGGAAAACCTGCCCCACGCCTCAATTTCCGGCGGCGTGAGCAACGTGTCCTTCTCGTTCCGCGGCAATGATGTAGTCCGTGAAGCCATCCACTCGGTATTCCTCTACCACGCCATCAAGGCGGGGATGAACATGGGCATCGTGAACCCCGGCCAACTGGTGATCTACGATGAAATCGATCCGGAGCTCAAAGAGCTGGTGGAAGATGTTGTCCTGAACCGCCGTGATGATTCCACCGACCGGCTCCTTGAGATCGCCGAACGCTACAAAGGCAAAGGCGGCAAAACCCAGGAGGAAGACCTGGCCTGGCGTGAATGGCCGGTGGAGAAGCGCCTGGAACATGCACTGGTCAAAGGCATTACCACCTATATCGTGGACGATACCGAAGCCTGCCGCCAGAGAGCCACACATCCCATTGAGGTCATTGAAGGCCCATTGATGGATGGCATGAACGTGGTCGGAGACCTCTTCGGCGATGGCAAGATGTTCCTGCCCCAGGTGGTCAAAAGCGCCCGCGTCATGAAACAGGCTGTTGCACACCTGATTCCCTACATCGAAGCGGAGAAAACGGAAGACCAGAAAGCCAAGGGCAAGATCCTGATGGCCACGGTAAAGGGCGATGTCCATGATATCGGCAAGAACATCGTGGGAGTGGTCCTGCAATGCAACAACTATGAGGTGATTGACCTGGGTGTGATGGTGCCCTGCGACAAGATCCTCGCTGCTGCAAAAGAACACGATGTCGACCTTATTGGTCTGAGCGGTCTGATTACACCGTCTCTGGACGAAATGGTCCACGTGGCTCGCGAGATGCAACGACTCGATTTCAACATTCCGCTGATGATCGGTGGCGCAACAACTTCCAAGGCGCATACCGCGGTAAAAATCGAGCCCCAGTACAAGAACGACATCGCGCTGTACGTGTCGGACGCATCCCGCTGCGTGAACGTCGCATCCCAGCTTCTGAGCAAGAATGCGAAGCCCGAGTTTGTGGAAGCCGCCCGAACTGAATATGACGAAATCCGCGAGCGCCGCAAGAACCGGGGTGACCGCACCAAGCTGGTTTCCCTGAAGGAAGCTCGTGATCGCGCCCCCGACATCTCCTTCGAAGGCTACCAGCCTCCAAAGCCGGCTTTCACCGGCATCCGGGTGTTCGAGGAATATGACCTCAACGAGCTGGTGGACTACATCGACTGGACGCCGTTCTTCATGTCCTGGGATATTTCTGGCAAGTACCCGGCCATTTTTGATGACCCGAAGCGTGGCGAGGCTGCCCGCCACCTCTTTGACGATGCCCAGAAGATTCTGCACCGGATGATTGATGAAAAGCGGGTCTCTGCCCGTGGCGTCATCGGTTTCTGGCCAGCCAACCGCCGCGGTGACGATGTTGTGCTTTACACGGACGAATCCTGCACCGAGGAGCTGACTACTCTGCACCACCTCCGTCAGCAGGATGAAAAGGCACCGGGCAAACCCATGATGGCGCTGTCGGATTTTGTCGCGCCTGAAGGCTCCGGGACGGTGGACTACGTGGGCGGTTTCGCGGTCACCACCGGCATTGGTGCAGAAGAATTCTCGGTAGAGTTCAAAGATGCCAACGACGACTATAACGCGATTATGGTGAAGGCGTTGGCCGACCGCCTGGCAGAAGCTTTCGCCGAGCGGATGCACGAGCGGGTTCGCCAGGAGTTCTGGGGCTATGCCGCTGATGAAAAGCTGGCCAACGATGACCTGATCAAGGAAAGGTACCGCGGAATACGTCCGGCACCCGGCTACCCGGCGTGCCCGGACCACACGGAGAAGGCAACCTTGTTCAATTTGCTTGAGGCCACTGATACTGCAGGCATTGAGTTGACCGAGCACTTTGCCATGTTCCCGACCGCTGCCGTCTCCGGCTGGTACTTTGCGCATCCGGAATCCAAGTATTTTGCGGTAGGGAAAATTGGCGCTGACCAGGTTGAGGACTATGCTGAACGCAAAGGCATTTCCAAGGCCGAGGCAGAACGCTGGCTTGCGCCAAGCCTGGCGTACGATCCGGCAGAGTAAGCTTCGGGTGAAGCACAGATCAGGGGCGGATGTATGACTGAATCTTCAGAAGCGGAAAAACGGGACGAAAAAAAGCCGCGTGGACCTGGCGTATTGAAAGTCATGCAAAGCATACTCGCAGGCGCGTTCGGAGTTCAGTCCGACAAGCGCCGGGAAGAGGACTTTTCAAGCCATAGCCCCTGGCCTTACATCATTGCCGGCATTCTGTTCACAGCCAGCTTTGTTGTAGGCCTGATCGTTATTGTAAATCTGGTCCTGGCGAGCCAGTAGACTACTGGCCAGCTACCCAGACCACCGCGAAAGCCACGGCAAGAACCACCAGCAGAACTGCGGCAACGGCATCGGCCTGACTGTCAGAACGTGCGGTCTTTTTCATGTCTGTTCCTCTTTCCGAGTTTTTGTCTCGTGTTTTTCTTGTTATCACGGCAGCAGCGCACACTGCTAACGTCATCCTCCAAGTTAAGCAGTTAATTGATATTCGTCCAGTCCCTTGTTCCTTCTGCTTATCGCCTGAGTCGATAAACATATTTTGAAATAATCATTTTAAGAATAAAAACCCGCTGTTATCCTTCCAGTCAGATATAAGGCCGTCGGCCTGGATATGTCGCTTTCAAGCAGGATCTTCCCACTATGTACGTATATGATGAACACGATCGGCAAATGGCTGCCGAGAGGGTTGCCCAGTTCCGTGACCAGACAGAAAGAGCGCTGGCCGGAGAATTGGCTGAAGACGAGTTTCTTCCCCTTCGCCTGCAGAACGGCCTGTACGTTCAGCGTCTTGCCCCCATGCTCAGGATCTGTGTTCCTTACGGCATGATGCGCTCAGACCAGCTTCGCCGGCTTGCGCGAATCACCCGGGACTACGACAAAGGCTATGCGCACTTCACCACTCGCCAAAATGTGCAGCTTAACTGGCCGGCGCTGGAAGACGTTCCCGACATTCTTGCAGAACTCGCTGAAGTGGAAATGCACGCCAACCAGACCAGCGGCAACTGCATTCGTAATACCACCACAGACCAGTTCTCCGGTGTTCAGTCGGACGAGATTGCGGATCCGCGGCCCTACTGCGAAATCATTCGCCAGTGGTCCACGTTCCATCCGGAATTTGCCTTCCTGCCGCGGAAATTCAAGGTTGCCGTAAACGCGTCCGAGCAAACCGATCGAGCCGCCATCCAGGTGCACGACATCGGGCTTCAGATGGTACGCAACGAGGCCGGCGATCTCGGTTTCCGGGTACACGTGGGCGGTGGTCTTGGCCGTACGCCCATGGTCGGGCCGGTAATTCGCGATTTCCTGCCGGAACTGGATCTGTTGACCTACCTGGAGGCCGTGCTTCGCGTCTATAACCGATACGGTCGGCGCGACAACAAGTTCAAGGCCCGGATCAAGATTCTGGTGAAGGCTCTGACCCCTGAGGGCTTTGCTGAAAAGGTGGAAGCAGAGTGGCAGCATATCAAGGAATCCCCGACCCGGCTGACGCCCGAGGCGATTCAACGTATCCAGGGCTACTTTACCGAACCGGATTACGCAGCTATCGACAATGCCACGGACCTGCTGGCCAGCCAGCGGTTTGAGAACCGGGGCTTTGACCAGTGGCTGACCCACAACGTGGACACCCACAAGAAGGCAGGCTATGCCATCGTCTCCCTGACGATGAAGAAAACCGGCACTCCTCCTGGCGATGTCAGTGACAAGCAGCTTGAACAGATTGCCGATCTGGCAGACGAGTTCAGCTTCGGTGAAATCCGGGTCACTCACCAACAGAACGTGGTGCTGGCCGATGTGCGCCAGGATCGGCTGTTTGAACTGTGGCAGGCGATTACGCCCATGGGTTTCGGTACCGCGAACCTGAACACCCTGACTGATGTTATCTGCTGCCCCGGCGGTGATTACTGCGCCCTGGCCAATGCCAAGTCCATCCCGGTGGCCGAGGCCATCCAGCGGCAGTTCGATGATCTGGATTATCTGTACGACCTGGGCAATATCGATCTGAACATTTCCGGCTGCATGAATGCCTGCGGCCACCACCACGTCGGCAACATTGGTGTTCTCGGTGTCGACAAGAAAGGCCAGGAGTTCTATCAAATCAGTCTGGGCGGGTCGTCCCATCATGATGCCTCAATCGGCAAGATTCTGGGGCCTTCCTTTGCACGGGATGAGATGCCCAAGGTGATTTCAAAGATCATTGATGTCTACGTGGACAAGCGCACGGAAGAGGAAACCTTCCTCGACACCTATCGCCGCGTAGGAATTGATCCATTCAAGGAGCGGGTTTATGCCTAACGTTATTTCTCCGGATGGCAGCATCCGCCAGGACAACTGGGTAGTGGTGCCCCGCCCCGCCGAGGGCGAATCGCTGGATATTCCGGCCGACCAGCCGGCGTTAATCCCTGCGGATCTCTGGCTGGCAGGCTATGAGCATTTTACCGGACGGCAGGAGATTGGCGTGTGGTTCGACAGCCACGACGAGCCGGAGATTCTGGACGGTCGGGTGAACGAACTGCCGGTAATTGCTGTGAATTTTCCGAAGTTCAGTGACGGGCGTGGTTACAGCATTGGCCGGCTACTGCGTGAACGTTTCGGCTACAAGAATGAGCTTCGGGCGATTGGAGACGTGTTGCTGGATCAGCTGCAGTTCATGAAGCGCTGCGGATTCGATGCTTATGTCCTTCGGGCTGACAAGGACATCAACAAAGCTGCGCGGTGCCTGAACTTCTTCAGCCAGGGCTACCAGGCCGCGACCGATACGGAGATCCCGCTGTTCCGGCGTCGGGCCTCCTAGTTATGAAGCTTTAGAGTACGAAGAGAGGGGCTTTTCCCTCTCTTCTATTCCATCTTATCGGTTGGAGTCGCTTCTTATTTAGAGTGATCCAGGACAATCTTGCCGGCTGATTCACCTTTCAAGAACGCCTTCAGCGCCCCATCCAGCTCACTGCGACCGATATCCCGGGCAGACGCTTCGGTCTTCGGACACGCCCACTCCCCGGCGAATTTCTTCCATACCGCTTCTTTCTCTGGCAGGGGAATCTCTACCGAATCGACACCCAGCAGATTCACGCCTCGCAGGATAAACGGCAGCACGGTGGTCTGAAGGCCCGGACCGGCTACGAGACCACAACAGGATACTGAGCCACCAGGCTTGATCTGCTTGAGCAGTTCGGCCAATGGGCTACCACCCACCGTATCGACAGCGTTCGCAAATGCCGGTTTAACGAGGGGTTTCTTATCCTCGGCCAGGGTTTCACGACCCACAACTTCTTTAGCCCCAAGAGCTTTGAGATCGTCTGCATGGTCGGCCTTGCCGCTTATGGCGACGACGTCGAACCCAAGTTTGGCAAGCAGTTCCACCGCAACGGTGCCAACGGCACCGGAGGCTCCTGAAACAGCGACTTTGCCCTGCTCCGGCTTGGCGCCCATAGTCAGAAGCTTCTGAACACAGAGACCGGCGGTGAGGCCGGCGGTGCCATAGATCATAGCGGTACGAGCGTTCCATCCTTCCGGCATGGGAACACACCAGGCGGCAGGTACGCGGATGTATTCGCCAAAACCGCCGTCTGTATTCATGCCCAGGTCGTACCCGGTCACGATAACCGGACTGCCGTTCGAGGGGTTGCCAGTGGCGGAATCGACGACCTCTCCTGCTGCATCAATACCCGGGGTATGGGGAAAGGAACGGGTAACGCCCTTATTGCCGGAAGCCGACAGCGCATCCTTGTAGTTGAGAGAAGAGTGGCTTACCCGTATCAGGACGTCACCATCAGGAAGGTCGGCAGTACTCAAAGATTTCTCCGCACCGACATACTCGCCGTTCTGCTCTTCAACGCGCCAGGCCTTGAATTCGGAATTGGTGGTCATCATTCTTCTCCGCTTTCGGTGGTCTACTGGAACTTCTGGTTGCGGAAGGCGCCCAGGACTTTCCAGACAGTGTGTTCAAGCGCCGAACTGGTGGCCAATCCGAGTTTTTCCGGAAGGGTCCGCTTGCGCTGATATGCCACTGAGACTACGTCTGCCCGGTCGCAGGCTTCAATGAGATATTCGTCGGAGGTCTTGATCTCGTCGATCAGTTTCACTTCGAGCGCTCGCTTGCCAAACCAGATATCTCCATTGGCAACGGCTGCAATGTCCAGGTCCGGCCGGCGTTCGCTGACATACTCTTTGAAAAGACCGTGAGTGTCTTCAAGATCTTCCAGAAATTTCTGTCGGCCTTTATCGGTGTTTTCACCAAATATAGTCATGGTGCGTTTGTGCTCTCCAGCGGTGAGCACCTCGAAGTCCACGTCGTTCTTCTTGAGGAAACGATGGAAATTCGGAAGCTGGGCAACCACACCGATCGAGCCCAGGATGGCAAAGGGCGAAGCAACGATCCTGTCTGCGACGCAGGCCATCATGTAGCCTCCACTGGCCGCCACCTTGTCAACGCAGGCGGTGAGGCGAAGACCCTTGCTGCGAATCCGGTCCAGCTGGGCGGCCGCAAGGCCATAGGAATGAACCAGCCCACCACCGCTTTCGAGGCGGATAACCACTTCGTCTTTTTCCGGATCGGCAATACTCAGCACCGCAGTAATTGCCCTGCGAAGCGGATCTGTGTCGCTGGCTTTGATATCGCCGTCGAAATCCAGAACATAGACGCGACCACGACTGTCATCCTGCTCATCGGTATTCTTCGCGGCCTTGGCCGCTTTCTTCTCCGCCTTCTGAGCCTTTTTCCGGGCCTTCTGGAACACCTTTCTTTGGTGATCAGACATCAGCCGTGACTGAATCGATTCACGCAGCTTTTCGTATTTCTCGTTGAGTTTCCGGATCTTGAGTTCTCCCTCGCCCTCATGATCGCCCCGATCCTTCTGGGCCGCGGACATGATGACAGAGATCACTACCAGGGCCGCCACCACGAAAGTAACGATCTTGGCCAAAAACAAACCGTATTCTGTCAGGAACTCCAAAGTGCTTCTCCAACTCAGTGTGCGGGAACAAGAGTGTAACTTACCGAATTTATGGTGATAAGGAGAGCAAAAAAATTAAAACAAGCGTTCGATCGATCTTGACAGGGCCGACCACTCACCATAAAGTCGGATTGCGAGGTCGGCTCTACCCGGGCACCCGATCAGGCTCGTGCAGCCAGGGACATCAAGCCGTCGTGATCATGACTAGACAACCATCAAAAGGGTAAAACAATGTCTGTAGCTCAGGTATTTGAACAACTCGAACAGAATTTCAACGCAGACGCAGCTCAAGGCCTGGACCTGGTATTCCAGTTCGACATCGAGGACGACAAGACCTACCACCTCGTTATTAATGACGGCACCTGCAAAATGCACGAAGGCGCCCATGACGATCCATCCGTTACCCTGATCATGAACTCCGAAACCCTGCAGGGCATCGTTTCAGGCGAGACCGACGGCATGCAGGCATTCATGGCAGGTCAACTGCGCGCCGAAGGCGATATGATGCTGGCAACCAAATTGGGCGAACTGTTCAAGATGGGCTGATTGCCCCCCGTCAAGCACAAAAAAGCCTGCGTCTCGACGCAGGCTTTTTTTATGCCCGAGAATCTATTGATTCCAGAACTGCACGGCTTCCCTCGCCTGCTCGTTTACCGGAACAGCAACCAGACCCGAAGAGGATAGCTTTACCTCGAAAACAGCCCCATCCCGCATTGGCATGAACGTCATGCTTCCGTCCACGGCCTCCACAAACGGCAAGTTGAATTGACGGTCCCACTGCCAGAGATCAGGCCAGATGCCTTCAGCGAGGCCTATGGAAGTCCTCGGAGCCGACCTCTCCTGCTCAAGCGACGTGTAACGCCCACTCAATTGCTCGAGCCGGTAACCGGGAGCGATATCAAGCCAACGGAAGGGGCCGGTAAAACGGAGAATCCTGGCGTCAATCTGCCATTGATCGCCCTGCAGCGTTCTCACCACAGACAACCCATCCTGACTCTGAAGGGAAACCTGCCAGATCTGTTCGGCCTGTCTCTGGGTGGAGATGCTTGCCGCGGTCTGCAAGCCTACCAGTGAATGATAGCTGCTCAGATTTACCGCAATCACGAGGACATATAAACCGGCCAGAATGACACCGAAAACCGCCGTTCCTTTAATCCAGGTGAGCAACCATCGGGGGTGCCTGAAAAACAGCAGGCCCGCTATAACCATCACAGCGCCGGCAGCGGCCAGTACAATGATAGCGAGCGTGTGGGACATGGAACTACAAACCTACATCGTCCAGCGACGATTCAGCCAGTTTCAGTAGATCTACGTTGCGGTCTTCGCTTTTGCCAATACTCTCGATGTAGTACTCCAGCGAAGTCAGAGCGTCCGCCAGCGCCTCGAGCACCTGGGCGGCTGGCGCTTCCTTCGCATCCAGCAAGCGCTCCTGGATTGAAGCCGCAACCCGCTCAAGAACCCCGGCGGCTCCGGGATCATTCACCATTTGCAGGCCACCCCAGATGCTGTGCAGGGTTGCAGGCAGATTGGCAAGATGCAGTTTGTCGTAGTCGGATTCGATAAAAGCGGTGATTGCACGCTTTGCCAGGGTCAATGCCCCACGGGCTTCGTCAGCCACGACATAGAGCGCCTCACGGAGGTAGACAGACTCCTCCCGCTTGCGTTCACCACCGGCCAACGCGTCGGTTTCCGACGTGATGCCGCGGGTCACGATCTGCATGACGGCGTCTTCGATTCCCAGGACGGAATCGGCGAGTCGATACAGTTCATCATCACCGGGCAAGCGAGATTCTGCTTCCCAACCCCGAAGCTTGCTCGCCTCTTCTCTTGAAACGCCCGCCAGCTTGTTCAGGTCAAGCATCACCAAAGTGTTGGCCAGTCGTTCGAGGGCATCGGCAATCGAAGACAGCTCCGCCAGATCCGGCTCGATACCGCGTTCAATGATGTCCAGCTTGTCCTTCAACTGGTTCAGTTCATCCTGAAGGGCTTCCGAAAGGGATTTAAGGACATCACTGCCAGGACCGTACAACCTGCTCGCATGGGCTTCCAGCATGGAATCCGGAAAATCCGCCGGCGCGAGATGGTAAGCGGATAACACCTCGGTAACTTCAGGGTTAGCAGACCCGCTGCGGTACAGCAGATAGACCAGATCCCGAATCAGCGAATCCGGCGCGTCTTTACCCGTGGCAACCTTGCCCACGTACACCACTTCCCGGGCGTACTTCTCGATCCGCATGAACATGCGCTTGCGGGCCTTGTTAAAGACCATAGCGCGATCAAGCATGGTGTCCGCAACAATGCCGACAAGGCACCACATCTGCCCCATAGGTGCGCCCTGGCAAAGGCGGGCAAGTCCTCTCGAAGCGCGGCCAATCAATTTCTTGTTTACCACATCGTTCCGGTCGCGAAGAATTCCCAAAAGCGCAACCTGGAAGGTCAGGCGCATGCGACGCGCCATGACTTCGTAATCCGCCTCATTGCCTTCAAACGGCTGCAATGACAAACCGGCACAAAAATCCGGCCTCTCTTTGACATCGACATCAAAAAAACAGGATTCGGGATAGGGTTTTTCCCGGCGGGCCTCTCGGAGGTCATTGATCACGGGAAGCAACAGCTCGGGATGATCTTCCCGCTGCTGATGATAGTACTCGACATAGCGCCGAAGAATGAACAGAGCGCTATTGAGGGTAGTAAGGAGGATGTTTTTGTCGTCATTAGCGCCAACGGGAACGTCGTTGGCCATAGTTACTGCTTCCTGGCACAGCAGGGTTCCGCCCCGCAGCTCCACCAGAATAAAAATGCCCCGCAACTGGTTGATGAAATCAACACAGTTCTGGAGATCCTCACCCCTTTCGCGGTTTTCCTGAAAGCGTTCAAGGCTGGATTCTGCCTGCTTGATGGTCTGCTCTATTTCACTTTTGACCAGATCAAACGACTGCGATTTCGTCGCGAGAGACGACTGAACCATAAACGCTTCCCGTTAATGTTGCGGAGACTACCGCATCCTCTTTGGTGGTCACTGGTCCGGCTGTCGCGTACCAGGCCTTTTTGTTCTGGGCCGGCTAACCCCTTTTCCGGCCAAAGCCAGTTCGCAAAAAACTGGCGAACTTATCATTACTTATAACATAAAACTCAAGTACCTCAAGAAAGGCGGAATGTAACATTTGGTACAGCCCGACCCAGTTCTCATTCCGGGCTCTGGAGTTTACCCCACACAGTTTCGCCCGCCTGTTTTTCGAGCAGGGACATGAACTCTTCGTGGGCTTCGGCCTCTGAACTGGAGGCACGAACCACCGACAGGGGCGCTCTGTCAGCAGGCAGCCTTCGAATTCCGCCGTTACCGCCACCGTTCTCGGATCCGGCATCCAGTGACAGCGCGGTCTGGCCACCGGTAAGCAGGAGGTAAACATCGGCCAGGATCTCCGCATCCAGCAACGCGCCGTGGAGGTCACGGTTGCTGTTGTCCACACCGTAGCGCTTGCAGAGCGCATCAAGGTTGTTCTTCTGCCCCGGGTGACGGGCCCTTGCGATAGCGAGCGAGTCCACGATTCCGCAGTGGTCCGCGGTTTTCCGTACCGGCTTGAGACGGGCGAATTCCGAGTCCATGAAGCCGACGTCGAACGCAGCGTTATGGATAACCAGCTCGGCGCCCTTGATGAACTCGAAGAACTCATCGGCGATTTCCGCGAAACGGGGTTTGTCGGCAAGGAACTCGTTGGTGATGCCGTGAACAGTGATCGCCTCAGCCTCTACTTCCCGGTCCGGGTTGATATAGACATGGTAGTTGCGGCCGGTGAGCTGGCGCTCCATCAATTCAACACAACCGATCTCGATGATCCGGTGACCTTCTGCCGGGTCGATACCCGTGGTTTCTGTATCCAGTACGATCTGTCTCATTGCCTGTACCTGGTTAACTGTATTTATGCGCTCTGAATCTATGCGCCGGAAAGCTCGTCGACACCGCGATTGGCCAGTTCATCCGCCAGTTCATTGTCAGGAACACCAGAGTGCCCTTTTACCCAGTGCCAGTTAATCTGGTGCCGGGCCACTTCGGCATCCAGCTCGCGCCAGAGATCTTCGTTCTTCACGGGCTTTTTCGCGGAGGTCTTCCAGCCGTTCCGCTTCCAGCCTGCCATCCATTCCGTAATGCCTTTGCGCACGTACTGCGAATCCGTAAACAGCTCCACCTCGCACGGGCGCTTCAGGGCCTCCAGACCACGGATGGCTGCCATTAATTCCATGCGGTTGTTCGTGGTATTCGCCTCCCCGCCGTGCAGGGTCTTTCGATTGTCGCCATAGCGCAAAACCACGCCCCAGCCGCCGGGCCCGGGGTTGCCTTTGCAGGCGCCATCCGTATAGAGGGTTACCTTGCCGGCCATTCAGCCTCCTGATTTAATTTTCGGTGATTCACTTCGGTCTGTTAATCGGCGAGCCACTGCGGCTGCAACCTCGGGAGGCGCCAACGGTACCGGTGCCCGGCAGGGCAATCACCTTGCTTTGGCGCCAGACGGGGCGCCTTGGCAACCGGGCGTGGACGCGTTTTTTGGCAAGGATACAGTAATAGGCGCCTACTGGCAGGAGTCGATTTCCGGACAAACGGTTGTCAATCCGGCTCGTCGGCTTGCGACCACTGCGCTGCAGTGGTGGCCTGAAAAACCGGGTAATCGACGCTTCGACATTAAAGCCCAGCAAGTGCAGCCAGTCTTCCATGCGTCTGCGCAAGAGGAAGCGACCGCCCCACGGGCCCTCGCTGCTCCTGGAGATCAGTTTGCGCGCGCCCCAGAGGCTCAGAGGGTTAAAACCAAACAGCGCCATCGTGCCCTCTCCCCGGAGCACGCGCGCCGCCTCGCGAATCACCTGGTGAGGGTAAGGAGAGAAATCGGCCGTGTGATGCAGCACGACAAGATCCATCGAGTCACCGGGAAAGGCCAGCTCGTCGGCATCGCAGATGGCGACTCCATCCGGAATATGGGGATACCATCTTGGCGCTGTCATGATCTTCTGGGAAAAATCCGTGCCGGTAGCCAATGGCAGCCGATGGCTGATCCCCACCTGCAACTGCCTGGCGCCTGTCAGACGCTGTAGCTCGGCGTCGACAAAGCGTCTCTGGTCGGCCAACAGTGCCCGACCAAGCGGGGTCTGGAACCAGCGCTCAAAGCTCTCATGTCTGGCGGAATAATCAACTGCCTCGGATTCACTCACCAATGCGCCACTCCAGGAAGCCCTTTCCCATGGTTGGGGCCTTGTATTTAATGCTCTATCATATCAGTCACATTCGATAAGCACATGTGGGGCCCTATGCTGACCATTTCCGCCATACCCGCCTTCAGTGACAACTATATCTGGTGCCTTTCCGACACCGCCAGCGACAAGGCGCTGATCGTGGACCCGGGCCAGGCCCAACCGGTCCTGGACCATCTGGCCGAGAACGGACTGACCCTGGATACCATTCTGGTGACCCACCATCATCCGGACCATGTCGGCGGTGTCAAAGAATTGCTCTCCCGTTTTCCGGATTGCAGGGTAACGGGCCCCGCGGATTCGCCCTACAAAGGCAGTACCAACCTGGTTCATCCCGGTGACGAGGTGATCTGGGAAGATATCACCTTCCAGGTCCTGGGCGTTCCCGGCCATACTCTCGATCATATTGCCTACTTCACCGACGTCGAGGTAAATGGTCGGCCGGTTCTCTTCTGTGGCGATACCCTTTTTGTCTGTGGATGCGGACGTCTGTTCGAGGGCTCACCGGAGCAGATGCGTCAGTCTCTTCAGACCCTCCGGGCGCTGCCTGGCAAGACCGCCGTTTACTGCGCCCACGAGTACACCCTCGCGAACCTGCGCTTTGCCCGCAGCTGGTTGCCGGAAGACGAAGGTCTCCGGACGTTCGAGCAGGAGTGTCAGGCCGCCCGCGATGCAGGAGAACCGACGGTTCCTTCAATCCTCGAGAACGAGAAACGGCTCAATCCGTTTCTGCGGTGGGATGATCCGGCGGTAGTGGACTCCGCCCGGGCCTATTGCTCAAGCCGCGGCCTGCCCGCCGATTCCGATAACGCTATTTTTGCGGCCATTCGCCACGGCAAGGATAATTTCTGACGCCTGGTGATACGCACTTAACAAATCCTCTCAGAGCCGTAACGAGAGGTTTCTTGACCCCTTTTTAATCGGTCCCATAGAATCATTTCAAAATTGTGACCGTAAATTGTTCAATATGCCGGAGTTTCAGATGCTGAATCCGGCCTCAACCTGAACCCGGATGCTGTTATGTCGGCCAGACGATTGTCGTTTTTGTTTTTCGCCGGAGCCCTCGCAAGTGGCTGCACCAGCCTGATCAGCCAGGGAGAGCAAAGCCCGCTGAACACACAGGAAGTCACGGTCGCCGCGGGCGATGAAGGGCTCAAGAAAGCTGTCGAGACCGGAGAAAACCGTGACGCTGCCCGCGACGAGCCGCTGGACGAAGCTATTGCTCCGGAATTGAAGGATGCTGCCAGGGATGCCCGGGAGAAGCTCGACAATCCGGTTCAGAAAACCGCTGAGGCGGAGGCAGTTGAGCAAGATCTGTGGGCAAGACTGCGCTCAGGATTTGTTCTGGATCACGATATCGACAATGAACGGGTTCGGGACCAGTTGAACTGGTATGCCCGACATCCCGGCTACATTGACCGGGTTGTGGAACGCGGCAGTCGCTACCTTCACTATATCGTCAACGAGACCGAAAAGCGGGGCTTGCCTGCCGAATATGCTCTGCTCCCCGTTGTTGAAAGCGCGTTCGATCCGTTTGCGTACTCCCATGGGCGCGCGGCCGGTCTCTGGCAATTCATTCCCTCCACGGGCAAATACTTTGGCCTGACACAGAGCTGGTGGCACGATGACCGTCGTGACGTCATCGCCGCAACCGACGCTGCCCTGACCTATCTCGAGCGCCTCGCAAACCGGTTTGATGGCGACCACACGCTCGCCCTTGCCGCCTACAACAGCGGCGGCGGCACGGTTTCCAGCGCCATGCGCCGCAACCGGAACGCCAACAAGCCGACAGACTTCTGGTCTCTTCACCTGCCCCGGGAGACCAGACACTACGTCCCCAAACTGATTGCTCTGGCGAAAATATTCGACAATCCCGAGGCCTATGGCATCGAACTGCCATCGCTGAAAGACGAACCCTACTTCGAAGTTGTTGATACCGGCTCCCAGCTCGACCTTGCCCAGGCGGCAGAACTGGCCGGAGTAGATGTCGACGAGATCTACCTCCTGAACCCCTCCTACAATCGCTGGGCAACTTCGCCGGATGGACCTCACCGGTTGCTCGTTCCGGTTGGGAATGCGGAGACGTTCCGTGCCGCCCTGGCTGAAATTCCAGCCAATCAACGGGTGTCCTGGCGCAACTACGAAGTCAAATCCGGAGACAGTCTCAATTCGATCTCCCGCAAGTTCTCCACAACGCCGTCAGTGCTGCAGCAGGTCAACAATCTGGACAGCGACCTGATACGAATTGGCCAGCGCCTGATGATTCCCTTTGCTTCCAAGGGCAGCGATGCTTACGCCCTGAGCGCCTCCCAGCGCCTTGAGCGCAAACAGGAGCGTAAGCGGGACGGTAACAAGGTTCGTTACACGGTGCGCAAGGGCGACACCTTCTGGGACATTGCCCGCGAGCACCGGGTGTCCGTACGTGAAGTTGCTGCCTGGAACGGTATGGCGCCGGGCGATCCGCTGATACCCGGCAAGGAACTGGTCATCTGGTCCAAAACCAGTCAGCCGACGGTTGTGGCAGCCAACAGTGGCCGTGGCAAGGCTATGGTTCGGAAAGTAGGCTACCGGGTGCGCAAAGGCGACTCCCTTGCCCGGATTGCCAGCAGGTTTTCCGTGAATGTGCGGGACATCGCAAGCTGGAACGATCTGAATACCGCCCGTTATCTGCAACCCGGGCAAAGTCTGGTACTCTACGTTGATATCCGAAACAGTCCCTGACGTGCGAGACTTATGACAAGAACACGGAAAGCCTCATCCCTTACGTCGTTTTTATCAGCCCTGGCACTTATTGCCACACCGCTTATCTCACCCTTTTCCGTCGCCGACGAGGCAATGCCAGCCCATGGCATTGCCATGCACGGGGACACCAAATACCCCGCCGGGTTCAGCCACTTCGATTACGTGAATCCGGAAGCCCCGAAAGGCGGCACCCTGAAAATGGCGGTTGTTGCCAACGGCTTCGACTCATTCAATCCTTTTGATATCCGGGGTGTTGCCGCCGCGGGCATCAGCAACTATCTGTATGACACACTCCTTGAGTCGTCTGACGATGAGCCCTTTTCGGCCTACGGCCTGATTGCCGAATCCCTGGAGACACCCGAAGACCGGAGCTATGTGGTTTTCAATATCCGTGAACAGGCGCGGTTCCACGATGGCGAAGCCATTACCGCTGAGGATGTGAAATTCTCCTTCGACACGCTTACTACCCAGGGGCACCCCTTCTTCCGGAACTACTACGCTGACGTCGAAACAGTCACGATAGAAAGCCCTCAGCGAGTACGTTTTGACTTCAAGGAAACCAGCAATCGGGAGCTGCCGCTGATCCTCGGCCAGATGCCCATTTTGCCCCAACACTACTGGGCCGATCGCGAATTTGGCAAGAATGGCCTCAACCCGCCGTTGGGCAGTGGCCCCTACCGGATTGGTGACTTCGAAGCAGGCCGGTCGATTACTTACGAACGGGTTGACGATTACTGGGCACAGGATCTTGGCGTCCGGAATGGCCGCTTCAACTTCGATCAGATCACCTACGACTACTACACCGATGACACCGTGGCGCTGGAGGCGTTCAAGGCCGGCAGTTTCGATTTCCGGTTGGAGTCTTCTGCCAAGAACTGGGCCACAGCCTACACCGGGGAGCGTTTCGAAAACGGCACGATCATCAAGGAAGCCATCGAGCATCACCGGCCTTCAGGCATGCAGGGTTTTGCCTTCAACACCCGCAGAAAGGTGTTTTCCGACCCGCTGGTTCGTGAAGCGCTGGCCTATGGTTTCGACTTCCAGTGGGCCAACAAGAACCTCTTCTTCGACCAGTACACCCGTACTGACAGCTACTTTGAAAACAGCGATCTCGCTTCCTCGGGTCTCCCCACCGGCCGTGAACTGGAAATACTCGAACCTTACCGGGATCAGTTGCCCGATGATGTGTTTACCGAGGAGTACCAGCCACCCACCACCGAAGGCCAGCAGGGCCTCCGCGAGAATCTGAGGACGGCTCTGGGTCTGCTCAAGTCCGCCGGGTATATCATCCGCGATGGCAAGATGGTACACGGCGAAACCGGCGAACCACTGGCGTTCGAAATCCTGCTGTTCCAGAAAAGCTTCGAGCGGGTGGTTCTGCCTTTCAAGAACAACCTCGGCCGTCTCGGTATCGATGTGACCGTACGCCTCGTGGACAGCAACCAGTACATCCAGCGCCTGCGGGAATTCGATTTCGATATGATCACCCAGGTGTTCGGCCAATCGGATTCCCCGGGCAATGAACAGCGGGAATACTGGCATTCATCCACCGTGGATGCCAAAGGCTCACGGAATTACATGGGCGTGAGCGATCCGGTGATCGACGAGCTTGTGAACATGGTCATTCAGGCGCCAAACCGAGAGGAACTGGTTTACCGGGTTCGCGCCTTGGACCGGGTTCTGCTGCACCACTATTATGTGATTCCTCACTGGCACCTGAGAAGCGACCGTGTCGCCTACTGGAACCATCTGCAACGTCCAGCCGAGACGCCGAAAAACGGCATTGATCTGGACAACTGGTGGGCGAAGCCCTGAGGAAAACGCCGCCAAATGGGCATCTACATACTCAGGCGTCTGGCGCTGATCATCCCCACGCTGATCGGAATCATGCTGCTCAACTTTGTCATTGTGCAGGCGGCCCCCGGTGGTCCCGTTGAGCAGCTTATCGCTGAGATGGAAGGCCACGGCGGCAGCGCGCTGGCCCGGGCTTCCGGTGGTGGAACAGGTGGCGAGGTAGCCGACTCTTCCGGCGACACGCGTGGTTCCCGCGGCATACCCGATGAGCTTCTGAAAGAAATCGAAGTCATGTATGGCTTCGACAAGCCTGCTCACGAACGCTTCTTCAAGATGCTTGGCGATTACGCCACCTTCAACTTCGGTGATTCCTTCTTCCGGGAAAAAAGCGTCATCGACCTGATAATCGATAAAATGCCCGTTTCGATCTCCCTGGGGCTGTGGTCGACGCTGATCATCTATTTTATTTCCATCCCCCTGGGCATCCGGAAAGCCGTTACAGACGGCTCCAGGTTCGATGTCTGGACCAGCTCAGCCATTGTGGTGGGCTACGCCATTCCGGGCTTCCTCTTCGCGATACTGCTCATCGTGTTGTTTGCCGGGGGCAGTTATTTCGACTGGTTTCCGCTCCGGGGCCTGACCTCTTCGAATTTCGACGAGCTTACCTGGTACCAGAAAATCGGGGATTACTTCTGGCACCTGGCGTTGCCCGTCACCGCAAATGTGATCGGCGGTTTTGCCACCCTGACCCTGCTTACCAAGAATTCCTTCCTGGATGAGATCGGAAAGCAGTACGTGGTAACCGCCCGCGCCAAGGGTCTGGACCAGAAAGAAGTGCTGTATGGCCACGTATTTCGCAATGCCATGCTGATCGTGATTGCCAGCCTGCCAGGCGTCCTTGTCGCTCTGTTCTTTACGGGCTCCCTGCTGATTGAAGTGATCTTCTCCCTCGACGGGCTCGGGCTGCTCGGTTTCGAGGCGGCCCTGAACCGCGACTATCCCGTGATCTTCGGCACCCTGTATATCTTCACCCTGATGGGCCTGATCCTGAAGCTGATCAGCGACATTACCTACGTCCTGGTCGATCCGCGGATCGATTTTGAAAGCCGGGAGGGTGCGTGAGTTTCCGGTCTCTGACTCCGATCCAACAGCGGCGCCTGCGGAACTTCCGGAAAAACCGCCGGGGTTTCTGGTCTTTGTGGATCTTTCTCGCCCTGTTTGGCCTGTCATTGGTTGCTGAGCTGATTGCCAACGACTCGCCACTGGTCGTGTCCTACAAAGGCGACCTCTACTTCCCGGTGGTCCAATCCGTGCCGGAAGAAACCTTTGGTGGTTTCCTGCCCACGGAAGCCGATTATCGCGATCCCTTTATCGCCGATGAGATAAGCGCGAACGGATGGATGGTCTGGCCACCGATCCGGTTCAGCTACAACACCATCAATTACGATCTCGAGGTTCCGTCACCGGCGCCGCCGAGTGCAGAGAACTGGCTGGGAACCGACGATCAGGGCCGGGATGTTGCAGCCCGGGTGATCTATGGCTTCCGCATTTCGGTTCTGTTCGGCCTTACCTTGACCATCGCCAGTTGCATTGTCGGCGTAGTGGTCGGCGCCATCCAGGGCTTTTACGGCGGCAAAATTGATCTGCTGGGCCAGCGCTTTATCGAGGTCTGGTCCGGCTTGCCGGTGCTGTATCTGCTGATCATTCTCTCCAGCATTGTGCAGCCAAACTTCTGGTGGCTGCTGGGCATCATGCTGCTGTTCAGCTGGATGGGGCTGGTGGATGTGGTCCGTGCGGAATTCCTGCGTGCCCGTAACTTCGAATACGTCAAAGCTGCCCGTGCACTGGGTCTGGACAACCGCAAAATCATGTTCCGGCATATACTCCCCAATGCCATGGTAGCCACGCTGACCTTCCTCCCGTTCATTCTGACGGGGGCAATTACCGGCCTGACCTCCCTGGATTTCCTGGGCTTTGGTCTGCCCTCCGGTTCACCCTCGTTGGGGGAACTGATTGCCCAGGGCAAGGCCAACCTGCATGCGCCCTGGCTGGGCATATCCGCCTTCGTATCGCTGTCTCTGATGCTCACCTTGCTGGTGTTCGTGGGTGAGGCCGTACGCGATGCCTTCGATCCGAGGAAGAGCTGATATGAGCCAGTTACTTCAGATTTCCGATCTTTCCATCTGTTTTGATCACGGGCCTCCAGCCGTCGAATCCCTGTCACTGGCAATCCGTGAAGGCGAGACCCTCGCACTGGTGGGCGAAAGCGGCTCCGGAAAATCCATTTCGGCACTGTCGATTCTGCGCCTCCTGGATGCGCGGCACGCCAGCTACCCCAGCGGGCAGATCCGGTACCGCGATGAAGATCTTCTGGCCGCCACCGAGAAGCGCATGCGCCAGATCCGCGGCCGGGAGATCGGGATGATATTCCAGGAGCCCATGACATCCCTTAATCCTCTACATACCGTGGAAAAGCAGATTGGCGAAACCCTGGAACTGCACAAGGGAATGCGCGGGCCACAGGCAAAACAGCGCTGTCTGGAGCTGCTGCAACTCGTGGGGATACAGAACCCGGAAAGCAAGCTTGGCGCCTATCCCCACCAACTTTCGGGGGGGCAAAAGCAGCGGGTGATGATCGCCATGGCCCTGGCCAATGAACCCGATCTCCTTATCGCGGACGAGCCTACGACGGCACTGGATGTAACCGTCCAGAAACAGGTTCTCGAATTGCTCAGGGACCTTCAGAAGAAACTGGGTATGGCCATTCTTCTGATTACCCATGACCTGACCATCGTTCGGCGGTACGCCGACCGGGTGGCTGTCATGGAACATGGCAAACTCGTGGAAGAGGCTGATACCGATGCCCTGTTTGCCAGCCCACAACACCCCTATACACGAAAGCTTCTGGATGCCGAGCCCCCGGAGGCGCCCCTACCCCTCGATAAACGTGCAGAACCGTTGCTGGCTGTTGAGCGACTGGACGTGCGTTTCCCGATACGAAAGAGCCTTTTGGGCAAGGTGAAGGAATCCTTTCACGCTGTGCAGGGCGCCGATTTCCAGCTCAATCGCGGCGAAACGCTCGGAATCGTCGGGGAAAGTGGCAGCGGCAAAACCACCATCGGCCATGCGCTGCTGAAGCTTACCGCCAGTACCGGAAGTATCCGCCTCGCGGGCGAGGAGCTGGCGTTTCTTAACCAGAAGGATTTCAGGCCCTGGCGAAGGCGCGTGCAGATTGTCTTTCAGGATCCGTTTGGCAGCCTCAGTCCCAGAATGTCCATTGCCGAAATTGTCCGCGAAGGGCTGGAGATCCACGACGCGGAAAACGCAGCCGAACACGACAGCAAAGTGATTCGCGCGCTCACCGACGTTGGCCTTGATCCGGAGGCACGGCATCGTTATCCACACGAATTCTCTGGCGGCCAGCGCCAACGCATTGCCATCGCCCGGGCTCTGGTGCTGCAGCCCGACCTGATCATTCTGGACGAACCCACATCCGCCCTGGACCGCACCGTGCAGAAGCAGGTCATTGAACTGTTGAGGGCTATCCAGACCCGTTATGGTCTAAGCTATATCTTTATCAGCCATGACCTGGCTGTGGTGCGCGCCCTGAGCCATAAGCTGCTGGTGCTGCAGCATGGCCGGATCGTGGAATATGGTGACGCGGCCAGGATTTTCGATGCACCGCAGGCGGAGTACACCCGTGAACTGCTGAACGCCGCGTTCTTTTACCAGAAACCAACTACGACTATTTGAGCGTTACCCCGACCAGAGCACTCAGGGATAATGCTCGCAAATCAGGAACACAGGGAGAACGACCCATGGGAATCCTCAGTGGCAAGAAAGCACTGATCGTTGGCGTAGCCAGCAAACTGTCCATTGCTTACGGTATCGCCGAGGCCTTCGCCCGCGAGGGTGCCGAACTGGCGTTTACCTACCAGAATGAAAAACTTCAGCCACGGGTTGAGAAGTTCGCCGAACAGTGGGGAAGCAAGCTGACTTTCCCCTGCGATGTCGCAAGCGACGAAGAAATTGAAAACGTCTTCAAAGAGCTGGGCAAGCACTGGGACAACATCGACATCATTGTGCATGCTGTCGGCTATGCGCCTGGACACGAGCTGGACGGCAACTACGTCGACGTGACCACCCGTGATGGCTTCCGCATTGCCCACGATATCAGCTCCTACAGCTTTGTCGCGCTGGCCAAGGGTGCCCGCGGCATGATGCATGAAGGCAGCTCGCTGATTACCCTGAGCTACCTGGGCGCTGAGAAGGTTCTGCAGAACTACAATGTGATGGGCTTGGCCAAGGCTTCCCTGGAAGCCAATGTTCGCTACATGGCCGCCAGCCTGGGCCGGGACGGCATTCGTGTGAATGGCATTTCCGCGGGTCCGATCAAGACCCTGGCCGCCTCTGGCATCAAGAGCTTCCGTAAGATGCTGGCCGAAAATGCCAGGCGTGCGCCGCTGCGGCGAAACGTCACCATCGACGAAGTGGGTAATGCTGCTGCATTCCTCGGCTCTGATATGTCCTCCGGTATTACCGGCGAGATCATGTACGTGGACGGCGGCTTCAACATTACCGGAATGGGTGAACTTGAAGAGTAAGTCTCACCCTCCCCGAACGTAAAAGAGCCGGCGTTATGCCGGCTCTTTTCGTTGGATTGCACGGACAAGAGTCAATCCTGGGCCATCGCCGAGGCCACGGCCTCCACCCACTCGACGTATGCGGTTTCGTCAGACTCAATGATTCGCGCCCCCACCAGAAAGCTCGACTCGTTGGGTCGACACCAGACCACTTCGACCATCAGACCGAAAGGCTGGGCATGGTTACCAAGAAATACGCTCGCCGGCAGCAGGGCCCCCAGGGAAAGGGGTTCGTCAGCTGTCAGGCAAAGGCCACTGGCCGAAATATCACGAATACCGCAGACAAGGTCCCGCTCCTCGGCTCCGGTTTCTTCCGGCAAGCCGGACTCAAGCTCGAGTATTGCCCTGGCTCGCGCCGTAAGACGGTAATCTGCCCGATTGTCCTGATCAACGGGCGGCTCATTCCGGGTTCCAAAGCTATAGTCATTATCTGTCATTATTGTTTTTCCTGCTTCGGCAATATCAGTTGCGGCCAACGCGAATCCGCCCGACTACCCTGCTAAGGGTGTCGTCGAATTCCGCGGAGGTTCCCAGAACCCGGATCCGTCCTTCGACAATCCTTTCAACCAGGGCGTCCTCGAGAAATTCACGCCTGTTCAGGCCCAGACGGTCCACAAACACGAGCTTTCTCGACGCATTGATGCGCACGGCCAGTTTCAGACGGGCAGGTTCATCAGACGTTTCATCGGGTTCAACGACAATCCAGCCACCAAGCTTGATAGCATCCACCTGTTTCTCGGCCAGCAGCGTCCTTTCCTTCCGGATCCGTTCCTTTTCAGCCTGTTCATCGGCGAGTCGTTGCTCTTCATCGGCTTGCCGCTGGCGCTCAAGCTCGGCTTCACGTTCCGCTTCCTCCGCCCTTCGCCGTTCTTCCGCGACTTCTTTTTCCCGCCTCAATTCCTCTGCGCGCAGCCTGGCAGCTTCCGCCGCCTGCTCCCTCTGCCGACGCTGCTTCTCGCAGACACGGGCAAGCAGTTCCACGGTTTCTGCCAGCACCGTTCCGAACGGCGTGAGCTGCGGCAATGGCCGGATCTGCTCCTGCTCAAGGGCTCTCTGAAACTCGCCCCAGGTCTGCAGCCCCAGTTTCACGCCGGCGCCGTTCGTCCAGAGGATTTCTGCCGATTCCGGCAAGAACGCATAGAAGTAACGGCGCTGCTCTCCGACACCCTCGCCCTCGACAAACCATTGCCCCTCATACGGTTCAAAAGCTTCTGCCGCGGGCACTTCGAAGCTGAGCCAGGTGCTGTCCCAGTGGAAGCTCCCCGCCGCCGGCAGAGCCTCCACAAGATCCGGCGCCTCCCCTCTCAGCCTGGAAACCATAGCGGATTCGATCCCGGACAGGGACTCCGCAGGCAGTGATTCATTAAAAACCCGTTTCCAGACATCAAGGATCCGATCACCGATCTGTTCGCCCACGTGATAGAGCCGATTACGGTCCTTGTCGGAAAGCGACGGATCACCAATCCAGACCAGCCATTCCAGCAACTTGCTGCCATGTCGCAGGTTCTCTCCGTCGAGACCGGAATCCCAGATCGACTGTTTCAGCAGACCCTGCCAGTGATCAAGTATAAAGCGGACGATCGGAAGCGGCAGCTTGCGCCCCTGGAGAGCCCGACCGATTAATGCCCGGGAAGACTGCTCTGCCTTGCGCTGCTTTGCAGCGCCCTGCTCGGTTTCCAGCAGCCGTTGGCGGAGCTTTCCAACCTGGGCATTCCTCTTCCCGGCGTCTTCCTGCCAGCGATGACAGAATTCGTTCACCGGCTCCGTCTTGCCGGATTCAAAACTCGCGGAAACGGCGATAACCAGCGAATCCAGCTGATCCATCAGAACCTTGGCGGAACGGCCTCCGGAATCACTCCAGCCGCGCCACTCCTGAAGGCTGTCCAGCCACTCCAGTAGCGCCTTGCTGAAGGCTTTCTTGCCCTCCAGATTCATGCGCCAGGCAAGATAGAAGCGCAGCCTTGCCACCCGGCGGGCGAGGCTCGGATGCAGGCCGCTCGTCTTCAGGAACACGTCCATGATGCGGTCAGCCACATAGGCGGCGTTCACCTGTCGGGCTGACCACTCCAGATGAACAGATCGGATAACATGGGTAACCCGTTCGTCACGCTGTTCGGACCAGCAGGAAACCAGCAGTGGGCGCCAGTCGCTGACGGCGTCTGGTTCGAGCTTGCCAGCCGGGTATGGAAGGTCAGGAACACGAATGCCGGCCAGGACATCGTCAATCTTGCCTGAAACCGCTGCAACGGAAGGCACATCCTTCGGTCTCTGCCTGTTTTGCGACATCCGTTCCCCGTACTTAAGAAGCGTTGAAAAGGCCCTGTAAATAACGCAGTATAACCAACTCGCCGGGGTTTACCGCAACCGTGCACCGGCGCTATTCGCGTTAATCTGCAACCCTGTTGGCATATTCTATCGTCCACCAGGGCTGCAACGATCAGAATCGGGGAAGCAGAACAACATGTCGGGCAACAAACTAGAGAATCTGAATGTGGCGAGCCAGGAAGCACTGATCACTCCTGAAGCGCTGAAGAAGGAGATGCCGCTCTCCGACAAGGCCGCAGAAACCGTCTCAAAGGGCCGCCAGGCGATCTATGACATCATGGATGGCAAGGACCACCGGCTATTCGTCGTGGTGGGCCCCTGCTCCATTCACGATGTTGAAGCTGCGAGAGATTACGCCGCGCGCCTGAAGAAGCTTGCCGATGAAGTCAGCGACACGCTGCTGATCGTTATGCGTGTCTATTTCGAGAAGCCTCGCACAACAGTTGGCTGGAAAGGCCTCATCAACGATCCGCACCTGAACGACACCTTTGATATTGAGCAGGGCCTTCACATCGGTCGTCGTCTGCTGCTGGATATCAACGAGCTTGGCCTGCCCGCAGCCACCGAAGCGCTGGATCCGATCTCCCCGCAGTACCTGCAGGACACCATTGCCTGGTCCGCCATCGGCGCCCGTACTACCGAGTCACAAACTCACCGGGAAATGAGCAGCGGCCTGTCTATGGCGATCGGTTTCAAGAACGGCACCGACGGCAGCCTGGACGTTGCGGTGAACGCCATGAAATCCGTGTCTCACCCCCACAGCTTCCTGGGCATCGACCAGCAGGGGCAGGTGGCGATTATCCGCACCAAGGGCAACAACTACGGCCACGTTGTTCTGCGCGGTGGCGGTGGCAAACCCAACTACGATTCGGTGAGCGTCGCCCTCTGCGAACAGGCGCTGGATAAAGCAGGCCTGCGCAAGTCGATGATGATTGACTGCAGCCATGCCAACTCCAGCAAGGATCCGGCCATCCAGCCGCTGGTCATGCAGGATGTCACCCACCAGATCCTGGAAGGTAATACCTCGATCCAGAGCCTGATGGTGGAAAGCAACATCAATTGGGGTAACCAGTCGATCCCCGAGAACCTGGCGGATCTGAAGTACGGTGTCTCTGTGACAGACGCCTGCATTGACTGGCCGACCACGGAAAAGGCGATTCGGGATATGCGCGACAAGCTGAAAGACGTACTTCCCAAGCGCAAGATCGGCTGATCGGAGCCGGATACCAAACGGGGAGCCTCAGCTCCCCGTTTTTATTACCCCACCTATCCAGTCCAGCCTCTCCCTGAGCGCCACCACATGGCCGATGATAACCAGCGTCGGCGGCTGAACAGCTTCAGCGTCTACCCTTTCGACAATATTACAGAGGTTACCTGTGACCACACGCTGATCCCTTGTGGTTCCCTTGGAAACCAGCGCAACGGGCATATCGTGAGACATGCCATGCGCAACCAGTTGCCGGCAGATGATCGGCAAACCCACGAGCCCCATATAAAACACCAGGGTCTGGTTGTTCTGAACAAAGTCTCGCCAGGGAAGATCGCAGGTATCGTTCTTGAGGTGGCCGGTCACGAACCGGACTGACTGGGCATAATCCCGATGAGTGAGCGGGATTCCGGCGTAGGCCGCGCAGCCGGAAGCGGCGGTTATGCCCGGCACCACCTGAAAGCGTACGCCTGCGTCGGCCAGAGTTTCAATTTCTTCGCCCCCGCGCCCGAAGATAAAAGGGTCTCCGCCCTTGAGACGGACCACCTTCCGACCCTGCCTGGCCAGATCCACCAATCGTTGATTGATCTGGTCCTGAGGCAAGGTGTGGTTGGCCCGCTGCTTGCCAACATGAATCATCTCGGCAGTGTCTGGAATCATGGCCAGTATTTCCGGCGACACCAGGCGATCGTAAAGCACGACTTCGGCGGACGTAATCAGCCTCCAGGCTTTGAGTGTCAGCAGTTCAGGGTCGCCCGGCCCGGCCCCGACGAGGGCCACTTCGCCCGCTGATGTGTTCGGGTTCGAGGTCACCGGGTTTACCCTGTACCTTACCGGTGCAGGGGTTGCACCAACGCCCTTCCCTGGCGCACTTTGTTGCTGATCACTCATTGGATTATGTCGACGCCTCCCATGTACGGCCTGAGAACCTCCGGAACCACAATGCTGCCGTCTGCCTGCTGGTAATTCTCCATAACCGCAATCAGTGCACGGCCCACCGCAAGACCTGAACCGTTCAGCGTATGCACGGGTTCCGGCTTACCGGTTTCCCGGTTACGCCAACGCGCATGCATGCGCCGTGCCTGGAAATCACGTGTGTTGGAGCAGGATGAAATTTCGCGGAACTTGTCCTGTCCCGGCAACCAGACTTCCAGATCGTAGGTCTTGGCCGCCGAAAAGCCCATGTCGCCACCACACAGCACAACGACGCGATAAGGCAGCTCCAGCATTTGCAGAACCTTTTCAGCGTGCCCGGTGAGCGCCTCCAGGGCGGCGTCGGAATCGGCGGGACGAACGACATGCACGAGTTCAACCTTATCGAACTGATGCTGGCGGATCATGCCGCGGGTATCCCGGCCGTAGGAGCCGGCCTCACTGCGGAAACACGGCGTATGACAGACCATCTGCAGTGGCAACTCTGCGGCATCAAGGATGGAATCGGAGACCAGATTGGTGGCAGGTACTTCCGCGGTTGGAATCAGATAAAGCGGGTGTTCGCCCTCGGTTTTGAACAGATCCTCCTCAAACTTGGGCAACTGGCCCGTGCCATAGAGGCTATCAGCATTCACGAGGTAAGGTACGTAGGTCTCCAGGTAGCCATGTTCGCGGGTGTGCAAATCCAGCATGAACTGGGCCAGAGCCCTGTGCAGCCGTGCCACCGACCCTCGCATGACAGCAAACCGCGAGTGGGCCAGGCGGGTCGCGGTCTCGAAGTCCAGGCCTTTCAGACCCTCCCCAAGGGCAACATGATCTTTGGGCTCGAAATCAAAGGTCTTGGGCGTGCCCCAGGTTCGAATCTCGACGTTGTCGTCTTCGCTCTCACCAGCAGGCACATCTTCGTCCGGAAGGTTCGGGATTCCGGCCAGAAAGCCGTTGAGCTCCTCCTGCAACGAACGGAGCTCGTCTTCAGCTTCGGATCTCTTTTTCTTCAGATCTTCCACCTCATCCAGCAGCGGTTGGATGTCCTCGCCGGCTGCCTTGGCTTTCCCGATTGATTTGGACCGTTTGTTCTGCTCGCTCTGCAGGTTTTCCGTGCTTACCTGAAGGGCGCGGCGGCGTTCCTCAAGCTGCTCGAAGGTGGCGGTATCGAATTCAAAATTCTTGATGGTCAGCCGACGGGCGATCTCTTCTGTCTGGGTGCGGACACGTTTGGGATCGAGCATGATTATCCTGAATCTTCCGGTTAGCGATGTTTTGAATGACTGGCCATTATACCTGCACTGGCGCTCGTGGCTACCGCATCAAGCGGCTCAGGTATAGCGTTTGCGGGGGCTTTCAGCGTTGCGGGAATCCAGGCGCTGGCGTTTCTCCGCCAGCTTGATCTCCAGCCCACGATTCACGGGTTCGTAGTATCGGCGCTGGTGGATCGCCTCGGGCAGATAGGACTCGCCGGCGGCGAAGGCCTCCGGTTCGTCGTGTGCGTACCGATAGGTATCTCCGTGGCCCATGCTCTTCATCAGCTTGGTGGGCGCATTGCGCAGGTGGACCGGGACTTCATAGTCCGGATCCTGCCGGATGTCCGCCATGCACCTGTTGAAGGCGTTGTAAACCGCATTGCTCTTGGGCGCCATGGCCAGGTAGGTCACTGCCTGGGCCAGTGCCAGCTCCCCTTCCGGAGATCCCAACCGCTCCTGAGCGTCCCAGGCTTCCATGCTGAGTTGCAGAGCACGGGGATCGGCGTTACCAATGTCTTCACTGGCAATTCGCACTAGACGCCGGGCGACATAAAGAGGATCACAGCCGCCATCCAGCATCCGGCACAGCCAATACAGCGAGCCGTCCGGATCTGATCCGCGAACGGATTTATGCAACGCTGAGATCTGGTCGTAGAATACGTCGCCGCCCTTGTCGAACCGGCGGAGGCTGGTCTGCATGACCTGCTCAAGCTGATCCGCCGTTACCCGATCCGTGCCGGCCTCATCCGGCTCTGCCAGGTCAGCCGCCACTTCCAGGATATTGAGAGCACGGCGGGCATCGCCACCAGACGCGGCCGCCATCAGGGTCAGCACGTCTTCATCAACTCGCAGGCGTCCACCAAATCCTTCATCAACTGTCAGCGCGCGGCGTAGCAACTGAAGGATGTCCTCTTCCTCAAGGTTCTTGAGCACGTAGACACGTGTTCTGGAAAGCAACGCACTGTTCAGCTCAAAAGAGGGATTCTCAGTGGTCGCACCAACGAAGATGAAGGTACCGTCTTCAATGTGGGGAAGAAACGCGTCCTGCTGGCTTTTGTTGAAGCGGTGAACTTCATCCACGAACAACAGAGTGTCCCGACCTTGTGACTGCTTGCGATTACGTGCCCGCTCAACAACGGCCCGGATCTCTTTCACACCGCTCAGTACGGCCGAAACCGTCTCGAAACTGAGATCGCTGACATTGGCCAGTAGTTGGGCGAAGGTGGTTTTACCGACTCCGGGAGGGCCCCAGAGGATCATCGAGTGAAGCTGGCCCTGCTCAACAGCGCGCCGCAGCGGTTTGCCGGGCCCGACCAGATGAGCCTGGCCCACATAGTCATTCAGGCTTGCCGGCCGCATTCTCGCGGCCAGCGGCCGAAAGCCCGCGGATTCCGCGAACAGACTGTCCTGCATCAGGCCCCGTCCCGGATAATATCCACACCCTCCGGATAGTCGAGGGTGAACGCACCCGCTTCAACCGGTTCGTTCAGCCTGATCCGGTCGAAACTCAGTACGCTGAGCTGTGCCAGGGAATCCTGCATACGCATCTCCTGGAGCTCACCCTTGAAGAACGTCAGCCTGAGGGACGTAAAGAGGGAGTCCGGGCTTCTTGGCTCCAGAGTAAATTCACGGGTGTTGTCGCCTATCTGGCGACCGGACACCCTGTAGGTATCCTCCAGATTATCCACCTCACCGCTCAGTAAAAGCGCGGGTGTGGATTGCACTCGATCGTCGAGATTGTGGATCGTGACCTGTTCCAGGTCCGGATCGTAAACCTCCACGGTTTCGCCATTACTGACAATAAACTGCGACAAAGGCGCACTGGTCTCCCAGTAGAACAGCCCGGGGCGCTTGGCCTTCAGGGAGCCACGGGTTTCCTGAACCTTGTTGCCATTCTCGTTAACAACAATCTGGATAAAATCCGCCTGGTAGGACTCGTAGCCCTTCAGCAACGAGGCCAACTCGTTCGCGCTGTCGCTGCCCTCACTCGCACTCAGAGGGCCGGCAATAAACACCGCCATGACCAGGGTGGCCAGGCATTTCACAAAAGATCGTCCCATTGCTTGTTACTCCTAATCTCTGGGTGGCGGCGGAGCCAGAACTTCACGTGCCCCGTTGTGGCCTGCGGCGCTTACCACGCCGGATGCTTCCATGGCATCAACCAGGTTCGCTGCCCGGTTGTACCCGATCTTGAATTTTCGCTGTACCGAGGAAATCGAAACACGGCGCCCTTCCGTGACGAAGGCAACGGCCTCGTCGTAAAGGGCATCCACTTCACTATCCCCGCCTCCTTCCGAGAGGTTGGGAACGCCCGGCAGGCTCTCGCCTTCGGCGCCATTGAGAACATCGTCTACATACACGGGCTCGCCCCGGGCTTTCCAGGCACTGACCACGCGATGGACTTCGTCGTCATCCACAAAAGCCCCATGCACCCGAACCGGCAGGCCCGAACCCGGTGGCAGGTAAAGCATGTCACCATGCCCCAGGAGCTGCTCGGCACCACCCTGATCCAGCACCGTACGCGAATCGATCTTGGACGAGACCTGGAACGACATCCGGGTCGGAATGTTGGCCTTGATCAGGCCGGTGATTACATCCACCGATGGCCGCTGGGTGGCAAGGATCAAGTGAATACCGGCCGCCCGCGCCTTTTGCGCGATCCGGGCAATCAGTTCCTCAACTTTCTTGCCGACGATCATCATCATGTCGGCGAATTCATCAATCACCACGACGATGAAGGGAAGAGTGTCCAGCTCGGGGCGCTCCTGCTCGTCGTTGGCCAGGTATTCGTCCGGCTTCCAGAACGGGTCCAGTAATGGTTCGCCGGCGGCCCTGGCGTCTTTGATCTTGCGGTTGTAGCCCGCGAGGTTACGGACCCCGAGGCTGGCCATGAGCTTGTACCGGCGTTCCATTTCAGCGACACACCAGCGTAGTGCGTTGGCCGCCTCCTTCATGTCGGTGACCACCGGCGCCAGCAGGTGCGGAATGCCGTCGTAGATGCTCAGTTCAAGCATCTTGGGGTCCACCATGATAAAGCGGACCTCTTCCGGGCCCGCCTTCAGCAGCATGCTGAGCAACATGGCATTGACGCCGACCGATTTACCGGAACCGGTGGTGCCCGCCACCAGCAGGTGCGGCATTTTGGAGAGATTGGCCACCATCGGGTTGCCGCCAATGTCGTTACCCAGTGCCAGGGTCAGCGGTGAGTTGGACTCCTGAAACACCCGCGCGCCAAGCACTTCACTGAGCCGGACCATTTCCCGTTCTTCGTTGGGAATCTCGATACCGACCACAGACTTGCCAGGAATCACCTCGACTACCCGAACGCTCAGTACCGCCAGTGAGCGGGCCAGGTCCTTTGCGAGGTTGGAAATCTTGCTGACCTTCACACCTGGAGCCGGCTTGATCTCGAACCGTGTAATGACCGGGCCGGGATTGACCTCGACTACTTCAACGGATACCCCGAAATCCCCCAGCTTTTCCTCTAGCAGCCGTGACATATGTTCCAGGGATTCTTCGGAGTAGCCTCTTTCCTTATGCTCCTCCGGCGGGTCCAGAAGAGAAATCGGTGGAATCGGGCTTTCAATATCTTCCAGCAATGAAGGCTGCTTGCTGCCCTTGTCTTTGGACTGGGTCGGCTGTTCGTCCTTCTTGAAGGGCGAAATCTTCAGCGACCGTCCGGCAGACTGAGGAGATGCCTCGGGTTTGGCGGGTTTCCCGTTAGCGACAGGAGCCTCATCTCGTGAACTGAAGCTTTCGAGCCTTGCAGGTTCCGGGTCAACTTCGGCAGAGAGACCATCCAACGCGGGCTCTTTTCGACTGGTTTCTGGCTTCGACGCGGGCTTCGGGGCTTTTGGCTTCTTCGGCCCAAAGCCGGGAATCCGTTGCCACCAGCGTGGTTTGTCAGCATCTGCTTTTTGCCGTTTGCTGTCCATGGCCGGCACACGGTCCTTGACCACCGATGGCTCAGCTCTGGGTTCTGCTTTGGGCTCTGGTTTTTCCGGCTTGGGCTTGCCCTTGAAAAGGCCTTTGATGGCAAGGCCCGTTCTGAGAGTCAAACCGCCCACCTGATCCATCAGCCAGAACCAGGAGAGACCGGTAGTAACCGTTAACGCGAACAGGAAAATGGCAATCAGTAACAGGGTTGTTGCCGGCAGGTTGAAAAACCGCACCATAGCGTCGGCAACAGCCGTTCCAAGGACACCGCCCGAGGACGCCCCGAGACCAAACACGGAATACAGTGACAACAGACTGGTTGCCGAGAGAAGAATCAGCAAGAAGCCACCGAAGCGCATCATGAAGAGTGGCAAGTGCAGATCCAGGGAATCGTTACGCCGACGGATGAGCATCAACGCATAGCCCGCAATCATGACCGGGAACAGATAGGCAACGTGGCCGAAGAAATCCATGAAAAGGCTGGCGAGCCAGGCACCAGTGCGGCCCGCATAATTCTGCACGCTGGTGTCATGACCGATACTGGCCCAGCCCGGATCTGACGGGCTAAAGGTAACCAGTGCCATGGAAAGGTAGATGCAAAGGGCAATAAGCGCGATGACGGCGCCTTCGCGAGCGCCCTGGGCGGCCAGCCGGCGAAAGCGCTGCTGCTTCTCTGTCAGTTCCTGTGGTGCTTTCTTCGCTTTTGCAGATTCGGCCATGAATGCTCAGACGTTATCGGTGCTTTCGTTCCGAAGCGCCTGAAAGCCGCGTTCAAGATCGGTTTTCAGGTCTTCTACGGCTTCGATCCCCACGGAAATCCGTACCAGATTCTCCGTGATCCCGGCCCGCGCCTTATCCTCCGGGGATAGTCGCCCGTGAGTGGTTGTGGCCGGGTGGGTGATCGTGGTCTTGACGTCACCGAGGTTTGCGGTGATGGAGATCATCCGGGTGCCATCGATGAAGCGCCATGCCTCCTCCCGCGCACCCTTGAGCTGGAACGACAGCACACCACCAAATCCGGTCTGCTGCTTTTTCGCCAGCTCATGTTGCGGATGACTCTGGAGCCCGGCATAGAAAACACGTTCAACTGCCGGCTGTTGCTCCAGCCACAGGGCCAACTCTAACGCATTGTCACAGTGGGCGCGCATACGAATTGGTAAGGTTTCCAGGCCCTTCTGAAACACCCAGGCGTTGAAGGGGCTCATGGTGGGGCCGGCCGAACGAAGGAAGCCATAGACCTCTTCCATCATCTTTTCTGATCCGACCACGACGCCTCCCACGCAGCGACCCTGACCATCCAGATATTTGGTCGCCGAGTGAATCACGATGTCTGCGCCCTGCTCCAGCGGGCGCTGGAGCACCGGCGTGCAGAAGCAGTTATCGACCACGAACAGGGCGTCGTTGTCTCTTGCCAGTTGCCCCAGGCCCTCCATATCGGCCACTTCGCACAGCGGATTGGACGGCGTTTCAATAAACAGCATCCGGGTTTCGGAACGGATCGAAGCCTGCCACTCTTCCATATCCGTCAGACTGACAAACGTGGTTTCCACCCCGAAACGTGCCATGTATTTCTGGAACAACACGTTGGTGGTGCCGAACACACCCCGGGAGCAGATCACATGATCGCCGCTCTTCAGTAGCGCCATGCAGGTGCTCAGGATCGCAGACATACCGGATGCGGTGGCGACGGCACGTTCACCGCCTTCCATGGCCGCGATCCGACCTTCAAACGCCTGGACCGTAGGATTGGTAAACCGGGAGTAGATGTTTCCGGGCTCTTCGCCGCCAAATCGCGCCGCCGCCTGGGCCGCGCTGCCATAAACGAAGCTGGACGTGGGGAATATCGCGTCGCTGTGCTCAAGCTGCCCGGTGCGGATCTGCCCTGCCCTCACGGCCAGGGTGTCCACGGACATCCCGTCCAGGTCGGACTCCGGGATCCAGACAGTTTCTTCGCGGCGAAAAGTCATCTACATCTCCTGCCTGAAAGCGGCGTTCAGTCTTCGTCGTTATGCAAGTCGATAATGCCATTGTCCCCGTCAGCACCACCGGCACTTTCGGATCGCTTTTCGTCATTGCGCAAGCCGTCAATGCGGTTCAGATACGCTTCATCGACATCACCGGTCACATAATCGCCAGTGAATACCGAGCACTCCCATCCCTCAATGTCATCGTTCACTTCACTGACGCAGGTTATAAGGTCCTCCAGATCCTGATAGAGCAGCCAGTCGGCACCGATCAGTTCCCTGATTTGCTCTACGGTGCGCCCGTGGGCAATCAGCTCGCTGGCGGAGGGCATGTCGATACCATACACGTTCGGGTAGCGAACAGGAGGCGCCGCAGACGCAAAATAGACCTTACGGGCACCGGCATCCCGAGCCATCTGGACGATTTCCTTGCAGGTGGTACCGCGAACGATGGAATCATCCACCAGCATCACGTTTTTGCCACGAAACTCCAGATCGATCGGGTTAAGCTTCTGTCGGACCGATTTCTTGCGCATTTTCTGGCCCGGCATGATGAATGTCCGGCCGATGTAGCGGTTTTTGATAAAGCCTTCACGGAATTTCACCCCCAGACGATGCGCCATCTGCATGGCCGACGTTCGGCTGGTGTCCGGAATCGGCATGACAACGTCGATATCGTGATCCGGTGTCTCGCGGAGCACTTTCTCCGCGAGGGTTTCGCCCATGCGCAGGCGAGCCTTGTAAACGGACACCTTGTCTATGATGGAGTCAGGCCGGGCGAAATACACGTGTTCGAAAATGCACGGGTACAGATGCGGCTGGTCGGCGCACTGGCGGGTGTAGAGGGTACCGTCAGTTTCGATATAGACCGCCTCGCCCGGGGCAATATCGCGCACGAGGGTGTAGCCCGCTGCGTTCAGGGCAACGCTTTCAGAGGCAATCATGTATTCCTTGCGGCCATTCTCATCGGTGCGTTCGCCGTAGCAGGCAGGCCGGATACCATTCGGGTCCCGGAAGCCAACAATGCCATAGCCGGTAATCATGGCAATAACGGCGTAGGCACCCCGGCAGCGTTTATGAACCGCGCTCACCGCAGAGAAGATCTCATCCTTGGTCGGGTCCAGCTTGCCAAGCTTCTGCAATTCATGGGCGAACACGTTCAACAGCACTTCCGAGTCGGAGTTCGTGTTGATGTGGCGCAGATCGGTCCGGAACAGGTCCTTGCTGAGATCATCAGCATTGGTCAGGTTGCCGTTGTGAGCCAGTGTAATGCCATACGGGCTGTTCACATAGAACGGCTGGGCTTCGGCGGAGCTGGAACTGCCAGCAGTCGGATAGCGCACGTGGCCTATACCCACGTTGCCCACCAGACGACGCATATGACGGGTATGGAAAACATCCCGTACCAGGCCATTGTCCTTGCGGAGGAAAAACCGTTCATCCTGAAATGTCACAATGCCCGCCGCGTCCTGGCCCCGGTGCTGAAGTACAGTCAGCGCATCATAGAGCGACTGATTGACGTTGGAAGTACTGACGATGCCGACAATGCCACACATGGATAAGTGTATCTCCGAGTGTTAAAACTGAATGTTAGCGGGACACGGACGCGGGTTCCACGCCTTCCTGCTCTGTAACGGAATCCGGTTCCGGCGCGTTTTCAGGCGCAGGCCCAAGAAAGCGCGCAAATTCATCGCCCAGCGTCCGTCTGGACCAGTCTTCCACTACCGCCAGACGATCAATGATGATCGAGGTTCGCCACCAGGTATCCTGGGCCAGCGGTGTGTAACGGGTAAATGCAATCGCAACGATCACCACCACCACGCCCCGCAAAAGGCCAAAACCCATTCCAAGCACCCGATCGGTGGCCGACAAGCCGGTGGCTCGAATCAGATGACCGATCATGTTGTTGATGATGGCACCGACGATGAGCGTTCCAAAGAAAAGTATGGCAAAAGCAGCAATAAGCCGGACAAGCGGTGTTTCAACCGTGCTCTCCAGCAGGGACTGCATCTGGGGGTGGAAGGTTCTGGCCAGGATAAACGCGCCCACCCAGGTCACCAGCGAGAGGGCTTCCCGTACAAAGCCCCGTTTCAGACTGATGAGGGTGGAAACTGTAATCAGGGCGATAATGACCCAGTCAATCCAGATCAGCGCTTCCATTGAAAACCCGGTGGAGAAAAGGAAGCGCGAATTCTATCAGGAAACCCCGGTTCGCCAAACCGCAAGACACACATAAACCGGACCCCGGGCGTTATTTTTCGCCGGAGGTCACCAGACTGTTAAGACCAAAGGCATCGTCCAGAGCCCTTTTGGCGGATTCGGCCTCGGTTTTTGACGCAAAGGGCCCGCTGAAGACCCTTGTCAGCGTTGTGTCGCCGCGGACAACCTCCTGAAGATGCGAGCCATAGCCCTTTTCCCGGACCTGATCTCTCAAGCGTCGGGCGTTGTCGGCATTGCCAAAGCTGCCCAACTGCACCACCCAGGCGCCATCCAGCGACCGCTCATACTCTGCAGCTTCTGTGGCAGCGTTCTCCGAGGTTTGTTCAGATGTCTGAGCCGACTCATTGGTGGATTCCTGAGCGTTGCCGCTCTCGGGCTGGGCAGCATCGGACGAATCGGTTACGTCCTGCATCTCATCCTGGCCAGGCGCCTCTTCGAGGATACGATAACCCGGGGAATCCCCTGCTTCTTGCGCGCTTGAGGGTGCTGCCAGGCCGCTATCGCCGGACTCAAGACCGTAAGACGGCGCCGGCGCCAATTCCGATTCGGGCGCTTCCACTTCAGGGAAAGGCGGCTCTTCCGGAATCTTGATGGTTGTGGACGTGCGATCGGAATGAGGCTCATCAAAAAGCATGGGAACAAAGATAACCGCCAGGGAAACAAGTACCAGCGCCCCGATTATTCTCTGTTTCAGTCCATCCACGTTGCTAGGCTCCCAACTGTTATGACTGCGCCCCGACGGGCACCCATGCGCAGATACTAACTGGCCGGCAAGCGGAACTCAAAGTGTCAGGCACGGCCATGGACAAAGTTTAAGGCGGCCTGCCTAGCTTCCGGCTACCTTGCCAGCGAGCAGAATCTCGCGTGCTTCAGCGACCGTGAAGAAAGAACCGAACACAACCACAAGATCGTTCGGGTCAGCCACGGCCAATGATGAAACCAAGCCCTCCCGCACGGATTCAAAAGCCGTCGCCTGGATCCCTGAATCGGACAGTCTTGCTTGCAGGTCTTGACCGGACAGGCCTCTTGGTACCTTGAGGCCGGCCAGATACCAGGCATCGACCACATCAACCATGGCTCTGCCCACACCTGCCACGTCCTTGTCCGCCAGGGCGCCATAAACACCATGCACCCGTCTGCCCGGGGATTTTAGCTGACTCAGCTGACCAGACAACCAACCGGCAGCATGGGGGTTATGGCCAACATCCAGGAAGATATCCGGTGCGGAACCAACACGCTCGAAACGCCCGGGTACACTCAGACCTGAAAGCACCTGCTCAATGACTGGTACCGGCAGGTTCGGTTCAAGCTCGCGTATGGCAACCACGGCGGCTGCCACGCTTTTGATCGGCAATGGACCGGCGGGCAGACGAATCGCCTGACCTTTATGGCGAAGCTCTACCGCCGGAGCATCATCGCCTGCTTGCTGCTCAGTCACCAGCTCATAATCACGCCCCAGCAGAGCCAGTTCCACTTTCTGCGCAGTGGCCTGCTGGAGCACCGAACGTGGCGGATCGGAATCGGCATAGACCGAGGGGATGCCCGGCCTAAGGACACCGGCCTTTTCAAACCCGATGACTTCGCGATTGTCGCCAAGGAAGGCAACATGGTCGATGTCCACCGATGTCAGGATGGCAAAATCCGCGTCCAGGACATTGACAGCATCCAGCCGCCCACCCAGGCCAACCTCCAGCACCCAGTCATCGAGGTCCGCATCGGCAAAGGCCACGAAAGCGGCAAGGGTTCCGAATTCGAAATAGGTAAGGGAGACATTGCCGCGTGCTTCTTCGACGGCTTCGAACGCCCTGACAAGCGCGTCGTCGGAGACATCCTCACCATTAAGACGCACACGTTCGTTATAGCGTTTTAGATGGGGCGAGGTGTAGGCGCCAGTCCGTCTGCCAGCCGCGCGCAAAAGCGCCTCGACAGTAGCAACCGCACTGCCTTTGCCGTTAGTGCCAGCCACAGTGATGATTCGGGCGGACGGCTTTCGCCGGAACAACCGACGCAGAACCACGAGGACCCGGTCCAGGCCAAGATCAATCTCTGTGGGGTGTATCGCTTCCAGGTAGGTAAGCCACTGATCAACAGTGGCACCAGGCCCCGGCGATGCCGGGGGCTGGTCTGCAGGGTTACTCGGCAGGGGCATCGGTTTCAGGCTTCTCCGAGACTTCAAACTCAATCGGGTCTTCGGTTCCCGGGCGCTCCTGGCCGGTAAACTTTGCGAGCACATGAGCAATGCGTTCGCGCATCTGATGGCGATGGAGAATCATATCAATCGCACCATGCTCAAGCAGGAACTCACTGCGCTGGAAACCTTCCGGCAGTTTTTCACGAACCGTCTGTTCGATAACCCGGGGGCCGGCGAAGCCGATCAATGCGTTTGGCTCTGCAATGTTGAGATCCCCCAGCATGGCCAGACTGGCGGACACGCCACCGAAGACAGGGTCCGTCATCACAGAGATATAGGGAATACCCTCAACTTTCATCCTCTCAAGCACAGCGGCTGTCTTCGACATCTGCATCAACGACAGAATCGCTTCCTGCATGCGGGCGCCGCCGCTGGCGGAGAAGCAGACCAACGGGATACGCTCCTTGAGAGCAACATTTGCGGCCTGGACAAACTTCTCCCCGACCACTTGCCCCATAGAGCCACCAAGGAATCCAAATTCGAACGCGCAGGCAACTAAAGGAACCCCGAGCGTCGTGCCTTTCATCGCTACGAGAGCATCCTTTTCCCCAGTAGCTTTCTGCGCCTGGGACAACCGATCTTTGTACCGCTTACTATCCTTGAACTTCAATCGATCCCAAGGCTCAAGCTCAGCGGCAATTTCTTCACGACCCTCTGGATCAAGAAAAATTTCGAGGCGCCGGCGCGCAGTGACTCTCAAATGATGGTTACATTTCGGGCACACATCCAGGTTCTTCTCAAGTTCCGGCTTGTAGAGAAACGCGCCGCACTTGGGACACTTCTTCCACAGCCCCTCGGGTACGCCGGTTCTCTGCTTCGACTCCGAGCGTATCTTGCTCGGCATAATCTTGTCCAGCCAGTTACTCATGGTCTCATCCTGTCCTTTGACGCCTGTTTGCCCTCCTCCCCTTCATTCAGGAGGCGAGACTGTCCAGTGCTTCACGCATCGGGTGGAGCAGATCCGTCAATGCCCGCTTGAGCTGGTCGGTATCTGCCTGATTTCTGGCTATTGTATCGACCAGGACGCTGCCAACAATTACACCATCGGATACCCGACCGACCGCCGCGGCAGTTTCCGCATCACGAATACCGAAACCAACACCCACCGGGAGAGCTGTCAGTTCGTGAATATGATTCACCTTGGCAGCCACCTCTTCCACGTTGATCGTGGCCGATCCCGTCACACCCTTGATAGAAACATAGTACACATAACCGGAGGAGTGCTCACTGATTGCCCGGATCCGGTCATCGGTCGTGGTTGGTGAAAGCAGGAAGATGGCGTCGAGATTTCGCTGGGTGAACAGCGGAGCAACCTCGTCGGCCTCCTCCGGTGGCAAGTCAACGGTCAGAATGCCGTCGACGCCAGCATCCTTGGCAGCATCCGCAAAACGCTCGTAGCCCATGGCTTCCATCGGGTTCAGGTAGCCCATCAAAACCACCGGAGTTGCGTCGTCTGACTTCCGGAACTCCTTGACCATGGCAATCACCTGCCTCAGCGAGGTACCGTGCACCAGGGCCCGCTCACAGGCAAGCTGGATTACCGGGCCGTCTGCCATGGGGTCAGAGAACGGCACCCCCAGCTCGATAATATCTGCCCCCGCCTCAACCAGCGTGTGCATCAGATCTACCGTGACATCGGGATGCGGGTCACCGGCAGTAATATAGGGAATAAGTGCCTTCCGACCTTGTCCTTTCAGGGCCTTGAGGACCCCTTCAATTCGGCTCATGCCTGCTCCTGTTAATTCTTCAGATCTCGATGCCTTCAAGCTTGGCAACCGTGTTAATGTCCTTGTCGCCACGCCCGGAAACGTTAATGACAACGGTCTGGTCTTTGTCCATGGTCGCCGCCAGTTTGATGGCATAAGCGACAGCGTGAGCCGTTTCCAGCGCGGGCATAATGCCCTCGACGCGGGTCAATTTCCGGAACCCTTCCATCGCTTCGTCATCGGTAACGGACACATAATTGGCACGGCCAATGTCCTTCAACCAGCTGTGCTCTGGACCCACCCCTGGATAGTCCAGGCCGGCACTCACCGAATGCGTACCTGCGATCTGGCCATTTTCGTCCTCCATCAGGTAGGTGCGGTTACCGTGAAGCACGCCAGGACGACCGGCACAGAGTGGTGCCGCGTGTTTGCCGGTCTCAATGCCCAGGCCGCCAGCCTCGACACCGTAAAGCTGTACCGATTCGTCAGAAAGGAACGGATAGAACATGCCAATAGCGTTGGAACCACCACCCACACAAGCAACCAGGGCATCCGGCAATTTGCCGGTTTTCTCCAGAGCCTGACGACGGGTTTCCCGACCGATTACCGACTGGAAATCCCGGACCAGCAGCGGATATGGATGCGGCCCCGCAACGGTACCAATGATATAGAAGGTGTCGTCCACGTGAGCCACCCAGTCACGCATCGCATCGTTCATTGCATCCTTGAGGGTTTTGGTGCCACCCTGAACGGCATGTACCGTCGCGCCCAGAAGCTTCATCCGGAATACGTTCAGGGACTGTCGCTGGACATCCTCCGCGCCCATGAACACATGGCATTCAAGACCCAGACGCGCGCAAACAGTGGCAGTGGCAACACCGTGCTGACCCGCACCGGTTTCGGCAATGATCCGCTTTTTACCGAGGAAACTGGCAAGCAGCGCCTGGCCGATCGTGTTGTTCACCTTGTGGGCACCGGTGTGACAAAGATCTTCACGCTTGAGCCAGATCTGGGCGCCGCCGGTTTCACGGCTGAGACGCTCGGCGAAATACAGCGGGGTTGGCCGGCCAACATAATCCGCCAGTTCCTTGTCGAACCGCGCCTGGAATTCCGGATCCTTCTTCAGGCGGGCGTATTCTTTCTCGAGCGTCATCAGGGAATCCATCAGAGTCTCGGAAACAAATCGCCCACCAAAGGCGCCGAAGTGACCCCGCGCGTCCGGCAGTGCGCTCAGCATTTCTTCAGTCAGTTTTACAGACACGGTGAACCTCTTTAATAAAATGAGAAATTTTCTGGATATCCTTGATGCCTTTGTCCTGTTCAACACCGCCACTGACATCTACAGCCCAGGGTTTCACCTGTTTCACAGCGGCAAATACGTTATCAGATGACAAACCCCCGGCCAATATGATCGGAAGCGGCCGGTAGTCAGGGATCAGATCCCAGTTAAACGATTTTCCTGTGCCTCCATACCGGTCTGGATCCCAGGCGTCGACCAGCAGGCCGGAAGCATTGTGAAACTCCTCGAAGGCAGCTTCAATCTGCCCCGCCTCTCGGACCCTGATGGCCTTGATCCAGCGTCGACCAAAACTGGCACAGAAATCCGCCGATTCGTCGCCATGAAACTGCAGCAAATCCAGTGGCACCCGCTCGAGAACCGCCTCGACTTCCTGCCTGGATGGATTAACAAATAATCCGACCACCGACATGAACGCCGGAACACGCTTTACCAACTCGGCGGCCTGATCCAATGACACTGACCGGGGACTCGGCTCATAAAAAACCAGGCCCAGGGCGTCGGCGCCGAATTGAACAGCCCCGTCGATATCCTCGGGGCGGGTAAGGCCGCAAATTTTGACCCTTGCGCTCATTGGCTCGGAACCCGCTGTTTGACATGGATGTGTGTTGGGGTGAACGGACTGTTTTCTTCCCGAGTGAACCAGGGCCGCAGAAAGCCCGGGCCGCACTCGACAGCGGGAATCCCGAATTCGTCCGGGTACCCCACATCGACCAGATACAGACCATGGGGAGGCGCTGTTACACCTGCAGCTGTCCGATCTCTGGCGACCAGTATCTCATGAATCCACTCCGGTCGCTGCTTTCCCGAACCAACCGCCATCAGGGCACCGGCGATATTCCGGACCATGTGGTGCAAAAACGCGTTGGCCTGCACGTCTATTACGACAAAATCCCGTTTCCGGGTTACCGAAATACGTTCCAGAAACCGAATCGGTGTTCGAGACTGGCATCCGGCCGCACGGAAAGAGGAAAAGTCATGCTCTCCCGCCAATGCCTGGGCGGCCCTGTGCATACGATCTGCGTCCAGTGGGCGGAAGGTCCAGCTTACCTGGCCCCGCTGTATACCCGGACGCACTGGATGGTTGTAGATGATGTAACGGTAACGCCGATAGGTCGCGGAAAATCGAGCGTGGAAATCACCGACTCCGTTTCCGGCCCAGTGCACGGAAATGTCATCGGGCAGCGCCGTGTTTATACCCATAACCCAGGAGCGCAGGTTACGGACAGACGGAGTGTCAAAATGAGCGATTTGATAGCTGGCGTGCACCCCGGCATCGGTACGGCCCGCACACACCAGATCAACTGCATGGTTCGCGACCTTTGCCACCGCTGCCGTCAGTTCCGCTTCCACCGATCGAACACCGGATTTCTGGAGCTGCCAGCCGTGAAACCCACGCCCATCATATTCGAAGGCAAGTGCGACGCGGCCCGCGCCTACGGCGTTATCGGTGGAGAGCTGCTGAGTCTCGAGAAACAAGTGCGAATCCGAAGAGAATGGTTCTATAAAAACAAAGCGCCGACCTTATTGCCGGGAGGATACCCGGCGGCCGGCGCTTGCTACCTGTCAGACCCGATTATAACGGATCAGGACAGATTTTTAAGGAGGTCTTGCGCCTCTGCTTTCTGGTCTTCGTTTCCTTCAAGGGAGACTTCCTCCAGGATATCGCGAGCTCCGTCGGTGTCACCCATCTCGATGTAGGCCCGCGCCAGATCCAGTTTGGTAGCGGCCTCATCGGTTCCGGCCAGGAAGTCGAAATCGTCCTCGTCACCGAGTTCGCTTTCATCGATGTCCGCAACCTGCGATTTGCGCGACTCATCGGAAACCTCATCAGACGCGACCGGGAGATCAAGATCACTTTCAGGTGTCTCCGAGTCTTCGAGCTCATCGGTTACACCCAGTTGCTCGAGATCCTCGGCATCTTCAACCGTCTGTTCAGGATCCGCTTCCTCTGCATCGCCCTCACCGAGTGTGTCCTCAAGACCAAGCTCTTCATCGAGTGACGCCTCTTCGCTCTCCTCGGGGTTGGCTGAATCGGCAGAATCGGAAAACTCTTCCATCAGGGCCAGGTCTTCATCGGAGACGTCCAGTTCCAGGTCATCCAGCGAAGATTCTTCCATCTCACTGCCACCAAGCTCGTCTTCTTCACCGGCTACCTTGTCCAGTTCAGCATCGAGCTCATCCAGGAATGACTCGTCCAGCGAATCAATATCCGATTCGCCGTCAGTATCAGCACTCTGCTCAGTACCTTCCTCGGATGTAGTTTTAGGCCTTTCGTCTGGCAGCTCCTCCGTCAGGTCTCCTTCGTCCAGATCACCCTCTTCCAGATCAAGGCTCAGGTCGTCATCAGAATCGTCGAGCCCCTGCTCTGCGCCGGATGGCTTGTCAGAGTCCTCTTCGAATTCCGAAGACAGATCCCAGTCTGTGGACTCCTCAAGCTCGGAGGTGTCTTCGGTCGAAGGCTTTTCTTCGTCCGATTCCAGCTCCAGGCCCGACAGATCGTATTCGATCATATCGTCACGGCTTTCTTCTTTGCCCTCGCCGGATGCGTCCTCCTTGCTGGCCTCGGATTCGTCAAGCTCATCAAGCTCGAAATCAGACAGGTCAGTCTCTGAAAGCTCCGAATCAAAGTCGCCAAACTCGTTCTCGGCCGGCTCTTCTTTTTCGGAATCGAACTGATCGGCGAGAAGTTCTTTAGATTCAGGCTTGTCCTGCTTCTCAATGGACTCATCACCGGTTTCGTCAGAATCATAGGACGTAGCAAACGAATCGGAACGTAACTGAGACTCAAGGTCATCGATGCTGGGCATCGACTCCGCCTCTTCCAGCCGTGCGCGCAGCTCGTTCGCGGTGGTCAGCGCTTCTTCATCGTCCAGAGCCTCGACCTCTCCGAATTGTTTTTCGAAAGAGTCGCGATCCTGGGTATCTGCGTAGACACCCAGCAGCTTCAGGCGCAGATCGGTGCGACTGGGCTCACGGGAAATTGCGGTTTCCAGAGCTTGGGCAGCCCGATCATGCTGGCCATAGGCAATGTAAGAGTCAGCCTCGGCCAGGGCGTCGCCCGCCGCAGATTGCTGATCCTCTTCATCCAGGCTCAGATCGAAGGAATCCGTTTCTTCGTCGGTTTCATTGTTCAGCTGTTCGTAAAACGCCTTTTCCCGGTTTGCATTGCGGCGGGCAAGCAGCAGGAGAAGCAACAGCAGAACGATCAGACCGCCACCAAGGGCAATCTGATACATCGGATTACCAGTTATGGCATCAATAACGTTACCGGGGAAACCTTTATCGGCAGCCGGAGCCTGTTGAGCAGGCTTGGGCGCAGGCTCTGCAGATTGCTCTGTTTGTGTCGGGGCTGGCTCCGCCGCCTCAGTTGCTTCAACCGCATCATCGGTAGCCGCAACCGCGGGCTCATCCGCTCCAGACATTTCAGCCTGTTCTGATGCGTCACCGGCATCGGCACCCATCTGATCATCGGTTGCCTGATCGGAACCGGCCATTTCGTCAGTTTCATCGACCATAGCCTCGGACTCGGCCATGTCGCCTGATTCACCCGCAGCTTCCGCATCCCCAGCTTCACCGTCCATCATGTCCGAATCGACGGGTGCCGTATCACCTTCAACGGCCTCGTCCATGGCGACAGATTCCGCTGCTCCGTCATCGGCAGCCGGACTTTCAACGGGTGCGGTCTGCTCTGCCGTTTCATCACCAGCAGTCTGCTGCATTTCAGCAAGCTGGGTATTCTTGAGCTCAAGCAGGCGCTGCAGAGTCTGCACCTGGTCCTGCAGGTCCTCAACACGACTGTTCAGCTCATCGTTCTCCCGGCGAGCGCTTTCGAGCTCTTCCATCGCGACCGCTGTGCCGGCATCAACGCCGCCCGGCAGTTCGCTGTCACCGCCCGCGGAGCCACTTTCGCTGCCCTCACTGCCGGCGTCCTCGGACACCACGAGTTTGAGTTCATCACCTCCGGCGCCAGCCTGCTGTTGGGGCGCGGACGCTGCCTGCTGCTCGGCGGTTGCATCGACTGTGCGCTGGGGAGTCTGGAATTCCTGATTCTGCTGGGCAACCACGCGAGTAGCTTCAGCGCGAGTTCGACTCTGGATCTGATCCAGAGACGGGACACGCAGCACTTCACCGCGCTTCAGTCGATTGATGTTATTGCCAATGAATGCGTTCGGGTTCAGGTCCTGGATTGCTAGCATGACCTGCTGCATAGAGACACTGTTGTCTGGACGCACTTGAGACGCGATGGTCCACAATGTGTCTGAAGCTCCGGTGGGCCCGAATGTATCAGCCTGATATCCGGAACCCAGCGACCGCTCGGCCTGAGCCTGGCGACGAACTGATTCGGCACTGCGAGTGGTCGTCGGTTGGCTGGTTGTCTGGGACGTGGAGACTGTTGGAGTGCTGACCTGTTCCTGCACGCCGGACTCTTCCGCGTATACAGGTGGATCCACCAGAACGGCGTATTCCCGCATTAACCGGCCGTTTGGCCAGGTCAACTCAAGCAGGAAGTTGAGGTACGGTTCCCTCAGAGGTTCACGGGAGGACACATTGACAATGAGACTGCCATCATTGCCGGTGACCACCTGGAACCTGAGCTTACTGAGAAACTGGTTGCGATCCAGCCCCACCCGCTCATATGCCTGTTCCGAGGCAATATTGACGAACACGTCCGCTGGATTGACGCCACGGCTTTGGGGCAGAACAATTTCTGCATCCAGTGGCTCGTTCAGATAGGACTGAAGTTCAATTTCACCCAGCCCCAGGGCCTGTGCGACGCCGGATCCGAGCCCTCCCGCCAGAGCCAGGGCAACCGCAAGCTTGCGTACCTTCATGCTTTTTCCTTTCCAGTCTCCGTTATTCGTTACTGCTCTCTTTCAAACAGAATCGGACGAGGTTGGATGACTTCCGTCTGGATCATTCTCGTTATTATGTGTTCTTTTTAATTTTCAGTCCGGCAAGTATTGTTGATAAAACCTCTTTTATCAATCAATCAGCCGCAATCCTTGTACCATTTTTTTATCAATCGCGCGGAACTACCTAGCGCTCTTGAAAATAACAGGGGCGGAGGCTGAAATCAGCCTCCGCCCCATTACCGGTTCACTGAAACCGGACACAGTTGGCATTTATTGCCTCTGTGTAACAATTTTTAACGCTCCTGAAGGATCCGGAGCATCCGACGAAGTGGCTCAGCGGCACCCCAAAGCAACTGGTCGCCCACGGTGAACGCAGAAATGTACTCCGGTCCCATGGTCAGTTTACGGATGCGGCCAATCGGCACGCTCAATGTGCCTGTCACCTTCGCCGGGGTCAGTTCCTCGATGGTCGCATCGCGATCATTGGGGATGACCTTCACCCAGTCGTTCGCTTTGGCAAGGATCGATTCGATTTCAGAAACCGGCAGATCCTTCTTGAGCTTGATGGTCAGCGCCTGGCTGTGGGAGCGCATCGCGCCGATCCGCACACAGATACCATCAATGGGAATCGGGTTATCGGAGCGACCAAGAATCTTGTTGGTCTCAACACCCGCTTTCCACTCTTCCTTGCTCATTCCGTTGTCGAGCTGCTTGTCGATAAACGGAATCAGGCTGCCCGCCAGGGGCACCTGGAAGTGCTCGGTCGGGAAACCATCCGAACGCATGGTTTCGGTTACCTTGCGGTCGATCTCCAGAATCGCGGAGGACGGATCATCCAGCTCGGATTTCACGCTTTGATTGAGCTCGCCCATCTGGTTCAGCAGCTCGCGCATATTCTGTGCGCCGGAGCCGGAAGCCGCCTGGTAGGTCATGGGTGAGACCCACTCAATCAGATCCTGCTCCAGCAGGCCACCAAGGGCGAGCATCATAAGGCTCACGGTGCAGTTGCCACCGATGTAATCCTTGACGCCTTTCTCAAGGGCGGCATCAATCACGTTACGGTTGACCGGATCCAGAACAATCACGGAATGGTCGACCAACCGGAGCGTGGAGGCTGCATCTATCCAGTAGCCTTCCCAACCGGCGTCCCGCAGCTTCTGATAAACCGCACCGGTGTAGTCGCCACCCTGACAGGTCACGATCACATCCATGGTTTTCAGAATCTCGACGTCAAAAGCGTCCTGAAGAGGCGGAACGCCTTCCTTACCTACGTCCGGTGCAGGCTTGCCAGCCTGGGAAGTGGTGAAAAACACCGGTTCAATGTCGGCGAAATCGTTTTCTTCACGCATGCGCTGCATGAGGACCGAGCCCACCATGCCACGCCAACCTACAAGTCCAACTCGCTTCATGTGCGATCTTTAGACCTCGTTTTATGCCCGCCCTCTACCTTTATCGCTGGCAGGGACAGGATGGATGATCCCGCGGCAACTGCGTCCCGTTGCCGTCGGGTCTCAAATACACTGGCCGGGGCCTCGGCTTTACAGCGCTGCCAGAACCGCCTCACCCATTTCCCGGGTTGAGACCTTCTTCGCGCCCTCGGACATGATGTCCGCAGTACGCAGCCCCTGATCCAGAACCTTGCTGACCGCCGCTTCAATAGCTTCAGCGGCCTTTTCCTCATTCAGACTGTACCGCAGCATCATGGCGGCACTGAGGATAGTGGCCAGCGGATTGGCAATACCCTGGCCGGCAATATCCGGCGCAGACCCGTGGCAGGGCTCATACATACCCTGCTTTTCCGAGTTCAGCGACGCCGATGGCAACATGCCAATTGAGCCGGTGAGCATAGCCGCTTCGTCCGAGAGAATATCACCAAACATGTTGCCAGTCACAATCACGTCAAACTGCTTGGGGGCACGGACCAGCTGCATGGCGGCATTGTCCACGTACATATGAGACAGCTCCACGTCCGGATATTCCCGGCGGAGATCGTTCATGATTTCCCGCCATAGAACAGTCACTTCCAGCACGTTGGCTTTGTCCACGGAGCACAGCTTTTTGCCCCGCTGCTGCGCGGCCTCAAAAGCCACCCGCCCGATACGACGAATTTCCGATTCTGTGTAGGCGTAGGTGTTGTAACCCTGGCGCTCTCCGCTCTCAAGTTCGCGCACACCGCGCGGCTGACCAAAATAGATACCGCCAGTCAGTTCACGGACAATCATGATATCCAGCCCGGAAACAACTTCCGGCTTCAGAGAAGAGGCGGACGCCAGTTGCGGATAAAGAATTGCCGGGCGCAGGTTTGCAAACAGCTCCAGGTTAGAGCGCAACCCCAGCAACCCCTTCTCCGGGCGCTTGGCCATCGGCAGACTGTCCCACTGAGGACCGCCCACGGCACCCAGAAGGATCGCGTCGGCTCTGGTGGCCTTTTCGAGGGTTTCATCCGGCAGCGGTGTGTCGGTTTCATCAATCGCCGCACCGCCCACGAGGCCGGACTCGAAATTCAGGCCGAGACTGAACTGATCATTGATCTTGTTGAGCACTTTTTCCGCTTCAGCGACAATTTCCGGACCGATACCGTCGCCGGGAAGCATCAGGATAGTTCTGGGCATGTTTTTTCCTTGTTCCATTCCTTTAGGTCGAATTAGAGCCAGCGTAATCGGACTGCCTATTACCGCCCAGCACCAAACAGCCAGGGCGCAGTTTTACGGCGGCTATCTTCGTAAGACCGGATCAGCTCAGCATCTTCCAGCGTCACGCCAATATCATCCAGGCCGTTCAGCAGGCAATGACGACGGAAATCATCCACCTCAAAGGTAAAGGTTTCGCCGGATGGGGTAGTTACAGTCCTGGCTTCCAGGTCGACTGCCAACTGATAGCCTTCACTCTGCTCCACTTCCCGGAATAAACGATCGACAATTTCCTCTGGAAGAATAATGGGTAACAACCCGTTCTTAAAGCAGTTATTATAGAAAATATCGGCAAAACTCGGAGCAATAATCACCCGGAACCCGAAATCCTCCAGAGCCCAGGGTGCGTGCTCCCGGCTTGAACCACAGCCAAAGTTACGTCGCGCCAACAATACACTGGCGTTCTTGTAGCGGTCCTGATTCAGGACAAAATCCGGATTAATCGGACGGGTGGAACAATCCTGATCCGGTTTGCCTTCATCCATATACCGCAACTCATCAAACAGGTTCGGGCCGAAGCCCGTGCGCTTGATGGACTTCAGAAACTGCTTGGGAATGATCATGTCCGTATCCACGTTGGAACGGTCCATGGGGGCGACAACGCCCTGGTGTTGCTTCAATGCGCGCATGGTTCTCTCCTGTGGATCAGTTCATCAGCTCACGGACATCAACGAAATGACCGGTCACTGCGGCAGCAGCAGCCATGGCCGGGCTCACCAGATGGGTACGCCCGCCAAAGCCCTGACGGCCCTCGAAGTTCCGGTTCGACGTGGAAGCACAGTGCTCCCCCTGCCCCAGCTTGTCGGCGTTCATGGCCAGACACATCGAACAGCCCGGGTCGCGCCACTCAAGACCGGCTTCGATAAAGATCTTGTCCAGACCTTCCTGCTCCGCCTGGGCTTTCACCAGACCGGAACCGGGAACCACCATGGCCTGCTTCAGAATCGGCGACACCTTCCGCCCTTTCACCACGGCCGCGGCCTCGCGCAGGTCCTCAATCCGGCTGTTGGTACAGGAGCCAATGAACACACGATCCAGCTTGATATCGGTAATCGCCATATTGGGCTGCAAACCCATGTACTTGAGAGCGCGAACAATGCCTTCACGCTTGATCGGATCGGCTTCCTGTTCCGGATCGGGCACCTTGCCATCAATTCCGGCCACCATTTCAGGCGACGTACCCCAGCTCACCTGCGGCTGGATTTCCGAGCCTTCGAGCTCAACAACCTTGTCGAAGACTGCATCGCTATCGCTATGCAAGGTGCGCCAGTATTCAACTGCAGCATCCCACTGCCCGCCCTTGGGCCCAAACGGACGATTGCGAACGTATTCGATGGTGGTGTCATCAACCGCTACCATACCAACCCGCGCACCGGCTTCGATGGACATGTTGCAGATAGTCATCCGCCCTTCCATGCTCAGGCCCTGGATGGCTTCGCCCCCAAACTCAATGGCGTGCCCGGTACCACCGGCAGTCCCGATCTTGCCAATGATGGCCAGCACAACATCCTTGCCGGTAACGCCCGGCCCCAGTTTGCCATTGACCTTCACCAACATGTTTTTCATTTTCTGCTGCACCAGACACTGGGTGGCCAGCACATGTTCAACTTCACTGGTGCCAATACCATGAGCCAGGCAACCGAAGGCACCGTGGGTGGATGTATGGGAATCCCCACAAACAATACTCATGCCCGGCAACGTTGCGCCCTGCTCGGGCCCGATAACGTGCACGATGCCCTGACGTTGATCCTTGATCTTGAACTCAAGAATCCCGAACTCGTCGCAGTTCTTGTCCAGTGTTTCCACCTGGATCCGGGAAACCGGGTCAACAATACCTTCGACACCACGATCACGATCCGTGGTAGGCACGTTATGGTCCGGCGTCGCAATGTTGGCATCAATCCGCCACGGCTTCCGCCCCGCCAGACGCAGACCTTCAAAAGCCTGGGGTGATGTCACTTCGTGCAGTAACTGACGATCGATATAAATCAACGCGGAGCCGTCGTCGCGCTGTTTGACGAGATGATCGTCCCACAATTTGTCGTATAAGGTTTTGCCCGCCATGGTTCTCTCTCACTCTCTGGGGGTTTTTGGTTCTGACGTTTGATAACGGTATCTTACCGCCTGCGACCGGATAACCTCAATTCATGTTTTTTATCTATCGCATGCCTTATGGTAATACTTTAAGATTCTGAGAAGGTCGCATGAAGGGATAAGCCTCCCAAAACACGCCCGTAAATACATCCATGTAGGGCTCGGTCGCGCCATCCCTGGCGCTCCACGGTTTTGGGAGGCTCATCCCTCCATACTCCCCATGCGCTGCGGATATTGGCCACACTCTGGGGAGCGGGTTGGAGCAGCGTTTTCAAAACCGTAGAGGGCCAGGGATGGCCCGATTCGAGCCCACATGGACGTGCTTGTTGGCGTGTTTTGAAAATGCTGTTCCAAGCCGGGACCTGCACCATATTTCGAAATCCGGGAACACAGATATGGACTCAAACGCATTAAAGGCATTTTTGACCATTGTCGATCAGGGCTCCTTCTCAGAAGCCGCGGAAATCCTGCACCTGACACAGCCGGCCATCTCGAAACGCCTGGCCGCACTGGAAAACCAGCTTGGCACCTGCCTGATCGATCGTAGCCACCGCCAGATTCGTCTGACTGATGCCGGCAGTCGTTTGCTTCCCCATGCGCGTCGGATCCTCGATGAAATTCACAACGCCCGGGTGGCCTTGTCGCCGGACTCTGGGCAAGTCGAGGGCGAGCTGCAAATTATCGCCAGCCATCACATCGGTCTGCATCATTTGCCGAATTGGCTGCGACGGTTCAAACGGGAATACCCTCAGGTGTCCATCAACCTGCAATTCATGGAGTCCGATGCCGCCTACGAGCAAATGCGGAAACGGAATGCAGAGCTGGCATTCGTGACGCTGAGTGACAGCATGGAACCGAGCTTTCATGTGTTTGCCCAATGGCCGGACCAGATGGTGTTTGTGGCCGGCGCCGAGCACCCCCTGGCGTCACTCGAAAATCCGAGGCTTACGGACCTAGCAGACCACCCGGCACTATTGCCCGACACCAGCACCGCAACCTATCGGGTTGTGAGCCGGTTGTTTCTGGAGGCGAATCTGCACCTGAACCCGCAAATGCCAACCAACTACCTGGAAACCATCAAGATGATGACCAGTGTGGGCCTGGGCTGGAGTGTGCTGCCCCTGCGCATGATTGACGACAGCCTTACGGTACTGGATGTGGGCAAGCCGGTTTCTCGTGTCCTCGGGGGGATCGGGTTATCCGGGCGGCAGCTCAGCAACGCCGCCAATGCGTTACTCACCATCGTGCAGGAAGAAGAAAGCGCCTGAGCTTTACCCCTCGCCATGGGCTGGCGGCGGCCGAAGGCCTCGCCAGGTGATCACGATTGCGACTGCCATGGCGGCAGCACCACCCCAGAAAGCCGCCGAGGTACTGAACCCATCCACCAGGAAGCCCGACAACCAGGCCCCAAGCGCACCGCCAGCACCGAAGGTGAGGCCGCTGTAGAGGGCCTGGCCCTGCCCATGATGGTGTTTGCCAAAAAAGCCCTGGATGTATTGGACAGAGATTGCATGCAGCGCACCGTAAGATGCTGCATGAAGCAGCTGGGCGAACAGCAGCACGAGGACAACATCCGTCAGCTCTGCGATCAGTACCCATCGAATCATGGTGAGCGTAAGCGCGCCGATCGCAATCTGACGAACCGTGAAATTGCGCGTTAAACGGTGCATCACCAGAAACAGTGCGATCTCCGCAAAAACACCCAGCGACCACAGCAAACCAATCGACAGCTTGCCGTAGCCGTGCTGCTCCAGATGGATACTGAAGAACGTGTAATAAGCTCCGTGCGAAACCTGCAGCAGGAAATTCATCAGAAAAAACGTCACCACTGCCGGGTGCGTGACGATGGCCTTTAAACTGCCTTTCGGAGCCGGCGGCTTTCGCTCACCTCGCTCCGCAGGCACCAAAAATGCGGATACGGCAATGCCCGCAAACACCGGAAGCAACAACCACGGGAGATTCTGAATCGGCACCAGTTCCAGCAAACCGCCAACCAGCGCAACCGCTCCGATGAACCCCACCGAGCCCCAGAGCCGAACCCGCCCGTATTTCTCTTTCTGCTCGCCCAGGGTTCGAAGCGTGATCACCTCATACAGCGGCAAGATCGCATTCCAGAAAAACGTGAACGCCAGCATGACCAGCAGCAGGCCATAGAACCCCGGTTCCATGAACACACCGGCGAAGAACAGCGAGCCGATGATGGCGCCGAACCGGACCAGACGAACCCGTTGGCCGGTCTTGTCGCCGAGCCAACCCCAGACGCTGGGCGCAATGATTTTGGTGAGCTGGATCGTCGCCATGAGGGTGGCGATCTGGAGGTAGGAAAAGCCCTGGCCCGCAAGGTAGAGGGACCAATACGGCAAGAGCCCGCCAAGGAGGGCGAAGAACCAGAAATAGAGGTTAGAGAGGCGCCAGTAGATAGAAATACCCCGCAAGTCCGGCTGTTTTGGCGGCACTCACTGCCCAAAAATGTGGAGCGCCAAGGATGGCGCGACCAAGCCCTACAGGGAAGTATTCACGGGCGTTTTTTGGGCAGTGAGTGCCGCCAAAGCAGCTTCACCAAGCCTGACAAACAAAATCAGAGCTGCCCAATCACCGGCGTAGAAACAGAAACATCCGCATTCTGCCCACGATGCCGCAGGTAATGGTCCATCAACACAATGGCCATCATCGCCTCAGCAATAGGTGTCGCCCGGATGCCGACACATGGATCGTGACGGCCGGTGGTAATCACCTCACAGGGATCGCCGTTCACATCAATGCTCCGGCCCGACAAACGCAAACTCGACGTGGGCTTCAATGCGATACTGGCCACGATCGGTTGCCCTGAGGAAATACCTCCAAGCACACCACCGGCATTATTAGAAAGGAACCCTTCCGGCGTCATCTCGTCACGATGCTCGGTACCCTTCTGGTCAATGCAGTCGAAACCGGCGCCAATCTCGACGCCCTTCACCGCATTGATGCTCATCAGTGCATGGGCAAGGTCCGCATCCAGGCGGTCAAAGATCGGCTCGCCGAGACCCGGTGGCACACCGTCGGCAACCACGTTGATCCGGGCACCGATGGAATCCCCCTCCTTGCGCAGGGCATCCATATAAGCTTCCATCTCGGGAACCTTGTCCGCATCCGGGCAGAAGAACGGGTTCTGGTGAACCTGATCCCAATCCAGTTTCTCGGCCTTGATGGGCCCCAGCTGCGACAGATAGCCGCGAATCCGGATACCCAGGCGCTGCTCAAGGAATTTTCTCGCAACAGCACCCGCAGCAACCCGCATAGCGGTCTCACGGGCAGACGAACGACCACCGCCGCGATAGTCGCGAACACCATACTTGTGCATGTAGGTGTAATCAGCGTGAGCCGGCCGAAACTGCTCGGAGATCTTTGAGTAATCCTTGGACCGCTGATCGGTGTTTTCAATCAGCAGGCCAATCGGCGTTCCGGTGGTCTTACCCTCGAAAACGCCTGACAGGATTCTCACCTCGTCGGCTTCACGACGCTGGGTTGTGTGCCGGGATGTGCCTGGCTTACGGCGATCCAGGTCCCGCTGCATGTCCGCTTCCGAAAGCTCAAGTCCCGGAGGGCAGCCATCAATGATGCACCCCAGCGCAGGCCCGTGGCTCTCGCCGAATGAGGTAACCGTAAACAGTTTTCCGAAAGAATTTCCCGACATAATTCAGTATCTTGTTCAGCTTTTATGAGAATTCAGTTTAACTGGAAGCCTGCCACTGACGCAGGTCCGGCTCGGTGATCAGAAAGACGCCATCGCCCCCATTCTCGAACTCCAGCCAGGTCAGTGGCAGATCCGGATACGCCTCATCCATTGCAACCCAGCTGTTACCGACTTCCACGACCAGTAGTCCACCAGGAGTAAGATGTTCGGCCGCTTTGGCAATGATTCTGTGAGCGATGTCGAGCCCGTCTTTACCGGCGGCAAGGCCCAGCTCAGGTTCGTGGCGGTACTCATCCGGCATGCTGAAGAGATCGTCTGCATCCACATAGGGCGGGTTGCTAACGATCACGTCGTAGCGACCTTCAATATTGTCAAAGACATCGGATTGTACGGTACGGACCCGCTCGCGGACTCCGTGCAGGTCGATATTGGATTCAGCCACTTCAAGTGCATCCGGAGAAATGTCCGACAGATCGACTTCCGCCTCGCCGAAAACAGATGCCGCACCAATGCCAATACACCCGCTCCCGGTGCAAAGATCAAGGATGCGTTCCACCGGCTTGTCTCCGAGCCACGGCTGAAAGCCATTCTCGATCAATTCACCAATGGGGGAACGCGGTACCAACACCCGTTCGTCAACATGAAAGGGCATGCCCATAAACCAGGCTTCACCGAGCAGATACGCCAGAGGTACGCGCTCATCCACGCGCCGGGCGATTCTTTCCAGTACCAGCTCCCGCTCTTCCCGCGTTAGACGGGCATCCAGGAACAGAGTGTTGTTTTCAAGGGGAAGATGCAGGCTACGCATAACCAGCTGAACGGCTTCATCCCAGACATTGTCCGTGCCATGCCCGAAAAACAGCTGCGAAGCAGCAAACCGAGAGGAGGCGTAGCGGAGGTAATCCCGAACGCTGTGAAGGTCGTCAATAGGGCTGGTCACTAACGTACATCCTGTGCAAGAGCGTGTTAGCGCGGGATTATACGCTGTTTACCCGCTCGACTGCAGCCCGCCCCCGCCAACAAATTGTTCAGATAGCCAGAGGCCCGGAGCTGTTCCGGCTTTCTTCAAAGCGATCCAGCGCAGCAGCCATCCGCTCACGGCCCAACTGAATCAATTCCGGCGCCTTGTGATAATCGTAGCTCCGACAGGCATTCTTCGGGATATTCACCAGCAAATCCGGCGGGTAGCCCGCAATCTTGTACTGCACAAGCGCACTCTGCATGGTCTCGATGGTGAGGTTCATCACATCGAATTTGCCGATCCCGAGCTTGTCCCAGTCGATGGTTTCGTGCTCTTCCTGGCTCTTCTTGTCAGCCGGCTTCTTCTCCGTCTGCTTTTGATGCTCTTTCTTGTGCACTGCCCGGCTGATCTTTTCTTCCGGGCTGTCACCGTTGTCCGGCTTCCGGGCAGTCAGGGATTTCAGGGCGTCCCAGTCAAACCAGCGCGAGGCCTTCTCACGGATGGTGTCCACCCACTCGTCCATATCCGTGTTTTCAGCCTCGCCCGGAGTAAACGCAGCGTCCGGAATCCGTCGGCGGCGGTCATCCTCGCCACTGAGATTGACCGCAACGATAATGTCAGCGTGGGAGGAAATGGTCGGGATGATCGGCAAAGGATTGAGCAAGGCACCGTCCACGAGAACTCTGCCATTGAGAACGAGAGGTGTGACAACACTTGGAATCGCCACCGAAGCGCGGATAGCCTGATCCAGAGGCCCTTCCTGAAACCAGATTTCCTTGTGAGCGAGCAGATCGGTCGCCACGGCCGTAAAGGCAATGGGCAGGTTTTCGATCCGGGTATCTCCCAGCATTTCCCTTACAACCGAAAAAATCTTCTCGCCACGAATAGCGCCCACGGAATTGAACGTTACATCGAGGAGCTTGAGGACATCGAACTGGCCCAGGCCGGTAACCCAGTCCTTGTAGTCCAGCATCTTGCCGGCTCCGAACATACCGCCAATCAGGGCCCCCATAGAACAGCCGGAGATAGCAACGATGTCGTAGCCACGCTCCACCAGAACTTCGATGGCGCCGATGTGGGCATACCCTCTGGCACCACCACTTCCCAGCGTCAGAGCCACGGTCTTGCGGGGTTTGTTCCGGTCTTTGCCTTTTTCCGGATTTGCCGGAGCACGGGTAGCGGAGACATCCGAGCTGCTCAGGACCTTCGAGACGTTGTCCTGCGGATCTTTCTCTGAGGGCTTGTCCTTTGGATCCTGATCGTCATCCTTTGATGTGCCCATAATCATTACCTCGAGATCACCACCACTTCTACCCGGTCGCCCTGCCTGTCTGGATCACTGAAGACGCCTGCCGGCCCCACAACGATTATCTCCTGTTGAGCCCGGGAGACACCCGTTTTGGACAGGACCTCCGACAACGATTCGGTAGCCAGGCGGGCACGCTCCATCGCATCACTGAAGGACTCATCAGTCTCCAATACAGAATAGCCCACCAGTGCAACCACCGTCCCCTCTTCACGGGCCAGATCATTCACCCGCCTACGATCCGTCGCCTGCCAGTCGAACCGGTAGGTTACACCGCCTTGCCAGGGAACAATAATCGGCCCTTCAACGCGGTTGGCCATGGTGCCAAAGCCGGGAATGGTCGCGCCGGATTCGACCCGTAGGTGCTCCACCCACACATACTCCCGGAGATTTCCGCGAGTCACCGTGTAAATGAGGGTCAGCCAACGGGCACCGTCCTCGGCAACGGTGCCCGCCACCAGATAATCCTGGGTTGCATCACGGCCATAGAGAACCGCCTGATTAAAGATCTGGTTCGCCCACACGTTGCTTCTTCCACAACGGATACTGGAGCACTCGAACAGAATCTGGGCGTTTCTCTGGCGCAACAGACCCAGGTAGTGGTCCCGCGCTTCCTCGCGACTTGAGTCTCGGGCAATCCGGTACAGGCGCCCTTCCCCAGTCACGGGCAAGCGGGCCAGGGTTTCGGAGCGAATCTCGTTATTGACTTCCCGCACGGGGCTGAACAATACCAGGTGTCCCGACGACTGAATCGAGACCGTATCTTCAAGCGTCGACTGTTGATAGGCCTCGGGCATATCCTCCGGAGCAGACTGCACACCGGAAGACAGAGCCAATAATCCGAGGATCGGAACCAAGAAACGTGTGAACAGTAATTTCAGCAAGCGATTACTCATTTTCCAGGAATTGTCTGATGGCTGTTGCAGCCGGCCCGGTCTCGCCATCCAGATGGCAATGGTGACCTCCCGGCACGTTAACGATCTGGAGGTTGGCGATAGCGTCAGCGCGTTTATCCAGATCCTTTCTGTACGAAAGAAGTCCTGCATCGGCTCTGACAAAAAGCACACGGGTTTCAATAGCAGACAGCGAAGCCAGCACCTGCTCTTCGGTCATCATCAATGGAGACGGGTGCCGTAACCTTGGGTCGGTCTGCCAGACGTAGCCCTCTCCCTCGGGTTTCATATTGCGCGGAATGAGCGTCAGCGCGGCCTCGGGGCTGAGCGGACTCAGCCCGCCCTCCCGTGCTTTGGCGGCCGTGGCGATATCCGGATAGACAACCTGGCGGCCAGAGCCGGCAATGCGTTTTTTCACAGCTTTTCGGAGCTGGGGAATGGTTTCCTTAACCGGACGGCTCAGTGCGCCAAGGCTGTCGATCATCACCAGGTTTCGAATTCGCTCCGGAAAGGCAGCCGCGTAGAGCGCTCCGACAATCCCCCCAAGCGAGTGCCCGACCAGGTTGATCCTGCCATCCGGTGTTTCCTGGAAATAACGTTCAACCAGCTCGGCAAGATCCGCCACATAGTCCATCAAGAGGTAACTCTGCCCCTCTGGGCGGTGCCCGGAATGGCCATGCCCGGCGAAGTCCAGCGCGTAGACGGGCCAGAGTCGCGCCAGCTCCGGTGCGAGCTTCACAAAGGTGAGGCTGTTATCGAGCCAGCCATGCAGCATTATGATCGGTGTAGTATCGTGGGCATCAGTAGCGGCAGGCCAGCTAAGACCGGCCAGGGTGATGTGCCGGAGTTTCCAATCGGACTCGCGGAACGACCGGGCGGGGTTTTCAATGCTCCCGTCCTTCACCTGGTTTCCGGGGGTGTTCGTGGGAAACGACATGTCGCTCATCCAGGCTCCGCCTTCACATTGTATGGGTGGGGCGATCGGAGCTCAGCGAGCCTGCCAGGTAGGACTCAATCTTGGTTCGGGCGGTTTCATCATCGCCGTTGAACTGGACACCGATACCCGCCGCGCGGTTGCCCTGGGCACCTTTGGGCGTTATCCAGATTACCTTGCCGGCGACCGGAATTTTTTCAGGCTCGTCCATGAGGTTGAGAAGCAGAAAGACTTCGTCGCCCAGCTGATACTGTTTCTGGGTCGGGATGAACAGACCACCCTGGCGGATATACGGCATGTATGCCGCGTAGAGCACTGCTTTATCCTTGATTGTCAGGGTGAGTATGCCACTGCGCGCACCAAAACCTGGCCCCATAACTGACACCTTTCTCTTAGATCGTTTTGAACGGTTATCGGGATCCGAAAATCCCTTTCATTCCGGAATCATAGCAGTTGTTGCCCCCAAAGACGCAATTCTGCCGGGATATCCGCTAGGCCGCCGGGCGTTTCACCGGCATGAGCTTTTGCCAGGCGATCAGAAGACGACTGGCTTCCAGCTCGGGGCTGGCGTTGTAGACACCCGCTGCGCGTGATTCCTTTACCATATCGAGCAACTCATGGGCCCGCCAGCCGGGCGTCGTTTTGGCCAGAAATCCGAGCATATCGGCGGCATCGGCGTCCCGAGCACTGCCCCCCACTATCAAGCGTGCCAGATCAGCCGCCCAGGTTTCGAACAACCAAAGCGTATCCTCCAGGCCCATGGACTTGAACGCCCTGGCGGCCTCACCGACCGGAATCCTGGACTTCATGAAATCCTTGAAGCGGTCGAGGGCCGTGTCCCGCAAACCGATGAAATCACCTGTTGCATAGTCCAGTGCCAATCTGGGTGCATTACCCGCCAGCATCAAAGCTTTGGCCAGAATATCTGCAGACGGTTGTGCATCTTCGGGAAGATTCTTTACCCGACTGGCGAGCCAGTGGTTGGCTTCGCTGTTACCGGGCACCGGAACCGTCAATGTCTGGCATCGGGACCGGATGGTAGGCAACACCGGACGACCGCTCTCCTGCAACAGAATCAAGGTCACGTCGGGTAGCGGCTCTTCAAGGGTCTTGAGCAATGCGTTCGCCGCATTGATGTTCAACTGATCCGCCCGGTCAATAATCGCCACTTTATGGTGGGCCACCTGCGGAGACGCCACCGCAAACGAGGAAAGAGCCCTGACCTGATCCACCTTGACCATACGGGACTTTTCCGGCGCATAAATCCGGATATCCGGGTGGCTGGCGGCTGCCAGAAGTTCACATTGTTTACAGCGGCCACAGGCAATTGCCTGGCCCGCTTCCCGGCCCAATGGCTGATCGCAGAGCAGCAGCCCGCCGACAGCCTCTGCCCAGGCCCGCTTACCCACACCGCACTCACCAACAAGTATTAGAGCGTGTGGGAGTCGGTCTTCTGCAACCCGGCTTTGAACCGTTTGCCAGGCACGGTGCAGCCAGGGCATATCTTGGGCAATATCAGTCACTGGATCTTCCTGTGCGGGTTCCGGATCTGCGCAGTTGGCGCTTCATGGTTGCAAGCAAGCGGCGCATTCGCTTCAACTGCTCAACGCCCTCGTCGTCTTTACCAGCGCTATAGTAATGGCTGTTCACCATCCGGGCAAAAAGCCTGGCAGAATCCCCTGCAGCCGGTTCAGCTTTTGCCAGCCTTGATGCAAGAACCGACGGCGTTTCACCATGACGGACAGGCACGCCTGCACTCGCGCACAGACGGTGCCACGTATCCACCACCCTCCGGAACGCGTCCCGCCTTTCTCCACGGCGCATTTGCAACGCGGAAATGAGTCCAGCAATTAGCAAGCCGGCACCAACGATACCCGCCGTCATGTATCCCAATTCGCGCATGCCGAAACCACCGGGCAACCTGGACATCAGATCCATCTGGCTCTGGCCCTGATAGCCGACGACCCAGCGCTGCCACTGGTAGTTGATGCGATCCATCTGAAGACTCGCCCATTGCACCAGGGCAACGTCCGCATAACGCTGGGGCGAGGCCCAGTTGTTTTCAAGGAAGGATCCCTCCTCTGCCACCGCATCTCTCAGGCCTGACTCAATCCTATCCGGTGCAATGGCGGCCGTCGGATCAATTCTCACCCATCCGCGGCCGTCGACGTAGGCCTCAACCCAGGCATGGGCATCGTACTGACGCACAATCAGGTAATCGCCTCCCGCCCCGTTTTCGCCCCCCTGGTAGCCGACGACAACGCGCGAGGGAATACCGGCAGCGCGCAGCACGAAGGTGGTTGCGCCCGCATAGTGGGCGCAAAACCCTCGCTTCTCGTCGAAAAGCAGGGAATCAATGCCGTCTTCAGGCATGGCAGGAGGTCTGAGCGTGTAAAAGTATTCCTGTTCTCGAAAACGCTGCAACAGGGTACGAACGACCTGCTCGTCGCCCATCGTACGACGAAGTTCCCGCGCAAATTCTCGCGCTCTGGGATTGCCTTCCTGCGGCAACTGAAGATAGCGGCGCAGTTCCGCAGCGCTTTGTTTTTCGGGAACAGGGGCTTCGCTCTCCAGTGCTAGCCTGTAACGTACCGGGCTGTCAGCCGGTCGCCGGAAACGGAAAAGATCCGCGGTGTCTTCGAACACGTTATCCGATACCGCACGGGAACCTTCCAGGGCAAATGCCCAGCGCTGATCCGTCGGTTCCAGCAACACGTCATACTGGTTTGGCTCAAGCTCTCCTATGCCACCATCAACCGCTACGCGGCCAAGCGCCCGAAACGGTTCTTGTTGACCCTGGCGCCAGGTTTCTCCATCCAGATAGTCGAGAATAAGCCCTCGCCAGTACCTGTCCCTGTAGGCGGGCATCTCGCCGCCAAAGGTTACCCGGAACGCCCTCTCACTGCTCTGGGCAAGGTTGGAAATATCGCCTGGCCTCATGGTATCGCTGATTCCGGTGCGAGCCTCACCGGAAACCAGCGGCACACTCCACAGCGGCGACATCCGGGGGAAAAACACGAATAACAGAACGACAATCGGCAGCGTCTTGAGGAACATTCCACCCAGCCTGCGCCAGCCTGAAGTCATGCCACCGGGCAGTTCCGGGGCGTTCAGTACCTGCAACCCAACCAACAGCAGCGCTATGCCGGTGAAGTTCACCAGTGCCCACAGAATCTCCTGGTGGAACAGAAAATTTACCGAGGCCAGATAGACAAGAATGAAGAAAAGAACGTAGAAGTCCCTGACCGATCGGGTCTCCAGCCACTTGAGACCCACCGCCAGCACGAAGAACGAAGCTGCGGTATCTACCGTGAACCGCCCCTGTACTGTTGCAACATAGACGCCGATAAGCACCAGCATAATGCCCGTGCGCAACAGGCGGCCAGGGAGCCTTACCTTCCCGTATTGCGCCAACCAGCGCCAGGCCGCCAATACCGCACATGCTGCAATCAGCCAAAGCGGTAAACGGTCCCACTGGGGCGACAACAGCAACGCAAAACTGGCAATAAGCCAGAGCAGGGCCCTTGATGGCAGATTGGTCGCTGTCGCTTCTTCCGATTGGGTGCCTCTAAGACGGTCCAGGAAACTCAAGCCTGCCCCTCCCCTGCATACAGCGGTGAGTTTCCTATCGGCTGCCTGCGCGTTCCATGGGGCTCGGCCATGGCCTCCCGGGGCCGTTCCTCACCCCAGGTCGCCAATGCTCGCAGGCACCGCATTGCGTGCGCTGGCCCCGAATCAGGCTCGATGATCTGCCCGGGAAGATTCAACCCGAAGCGCACACCGCTTTTACCCCGTTCGTTAACCAGAAACGCCAGGTAACTCAACCGCAACTCATGGTCTGCGCCGGGGTAGGCGTTGAAATCCAGCCAGTAGGGACTGCCCTGCTCACCCTCCCAGTCTGCGACCACCATTTGCCCGGTTCGTGCGAACCGTTTCCAAAGTACCCGCTGGCTGAGATCACCTTCCCGCCAGGGTCGGATATCCGCATGATCATTGCCTTCAACGGATCGTGCTTCTGCTGACTCTTCACCATCCTCTACCGTGCTGAACGCCTCAGGTGCTGGAACCGGCCTTGGAAATACCAAACCGGCGGATACCGGCCGAACCCACGACCAGGCCTTGAGGAGGCCAAACGGAAAACGCGTTTCAATCCGTACCCGATCGGGCCGCAAATACCCCCGATGAGCGGAATGAACCGGAAGCGTGACATCCTGGGAACGACCCGAGTGAACGTGAACCGGGGCCAGGCCGGACTCTTCGCAGGACAGCAGGATGGCAATGGCGTCATCCCGCCCTGCCTTCAGGCGGAATCGAAACGGAATATCATCACCGGCAAAGCCCTCTCCTGGCTGAACCAGCGTGAGTTCCATGCCGGACAGATTTCGATGGGTCTGATGCATCGCGCCAACAAAGACCGCCCCAAGCAGAAAGGTACTCAGATAAATCAGGCTGTTCTGATAATTGATGCCGGTGAGAAGCATGATGACGAGCAACAGCCCGAACACGAGTCCCGCACCAGTAGGCAGGATGAATATGTTCTTCTGACTGAAGCTCTGGACATCGGACCGCGGAATCCGTCGGTTAATCCAGCGACGAAAGCGATTTCTGAACGGATTTTTCATAGTAGAACTGAGGCCCTGCGATGCCCAAAAAGTTCATGGTATTCGACCACGATTTTGCGTTGATTAGTAACAGTACCGAAAATCAAAGATTCTGATCACAATCCCGGATCATCTGGCTTGAATTCCTGTCTGACAAACCGAATACTCGTGCAAGGGAGCGTATTTTTTTAACAAAAGAGGCCAGATTATGAAACGCCGACATCTGCTCACCACCGCCATCAGCGGCCTGGTTGTTGCCTTACCTGCCTTCGGTGGCGTTCAGACCATGACCTCGGACGAGATGGTGGAAACCTATGTGAAAGATTCCGCCGTAATCGTTGTCCCCAAAGAACGGAAGAAATCAGAAGCCGACCGCCAACGTATCCTGCGCTCCCTCACCATATCGCCCGGCGAACCGGTACTGACCGAAGCCGAAGAGGAAGCTTACCGGGAAGCGTTGCAACGATACGTTGATGAGGGCAAGACCGATGCTCTGGAAAACGCAGAAGATGAATTCCTCCGTCGCGCCCTGCTGCTGCCCCAGGAAGAAATCGCCCGGGCGCAGCCGCCAGCAGAGTTTACCCCAACGATTCCACCAATCATCTTTGGGCAGCAGGCACAGATTCCAGAAGAGCCTTTTACGCAAACCTTTCTTAATGATCAACTGGGGATAGGGTTTGACGGGCAGAACCTGAATTTCAGCATCGGCAATCCGCCGGGGATTGATCAGATACAGGTTCCGCAGGCCATTAATGAAGGACCGATTACTTTGACGCCGAGGCCCGGCGGTGGGTTTGATCTTTCTATTGCGGTGCCGGATCGGTAACGCAGAAGAAGTTGGTTTGATTTGAAAACGGCAGCCAGGAATGGCTGCCGTTTTTTATTGGCTCGGATTTTCTTTTGGCCAACAAAAACGCCCCGCAGAGCGGGGCGTTTCACCAACTTGGGTATTAGGTCAGATTAGCGACCATAAACCTTCATGGTTGTCTGAGTGATTGACAAGTTATCGAGGGCTACAGTACCGATAGAGGCACCACCCATGTTAATAGCACCGATGGAAACATCAGCCATGAACTCGGGAATACCGATAACCAATGCCTCACCACTGGTGGAATTAGCAGCTGTACCCTTTTCGATCGTCATCTGTGCCGCAGCAAAACCGGCAGCGATGTAAGGGGATGTCAGGTTGCCATCGTAGGCGTTACCGAAGGTGTTCGCACCAACAACCTGCATGTCGCGGATACCAACGCCCAGGAAGTCAACATCCATGTCCATGTCGGTAATCATGAACGCGACATCGGTAATCAGGCGATCGTTTGCGTTCTCAACAGTCAACTTGAGGTCCGCCAAAAGACCAGTGATGCCGATATTAGAAGCAAGCAACACCGAGTCTGATTGAGCCTGATCAACGAGGCTAGCAGATTCAATACCAACAGCGAAATCAACAGGAACAGGATTGCCGTTTCCGTCAGTCGAGTTTGCGTTGACATCAATGACAGCATCACCGTTAGCGTTGATATCGATATCTACTTTCATGTCATCCAGCAGACCACTAACGCCAGACACATTACCATTTGCATCTGTCTGAACGCTTCCACCACCAATGTGGATACCGCTAACTTGGAAGCTACCTTCGTCGGTGTAGGTGAAGCTACCAATGTCAACTTTGGTTTCCAGTTCGATGGTTACACCGGCCTGGCCGGTTACATTTCCCATCGCACTATCATCCAGTGCCTTCAGATCAGCATTTGCTGCGAAAGGAGCAGCTGCAACTGCAGTTGCAAGAGCAATTTTTTTCAGGCCTTTCATTTGATTGTTCTCCTTAAATCGGAAAAGATTTTTGTTGTTCATGCAGATGTTAGTAATTTTTTGTATCTGCACCGTTTCAGATTACTTCCGACCTAATGAAACGTCCGTGACCCCAGTCACACTAATCGAAAACCAGAGTGTCCGACAATAATACTTATTCATCTTTTTGATTAAAAATTTGCGACGGAACCTCTATTGCAGCGGGCTCGCCAAACTCGGGAGTCCCTTTCGTAATTCGGTAGGGAGTTACCTGAGCAAGATGAGGCCCGAGAATATGTTCCATCTCTGCGATTAAAACTCGATCGTTGGAAGCATCAGAATTTGGATTGTCGGTTACATAGAATACTGCCGTCGCTGCGAGCTTTCCTTGCTTTGCGAGAGCTCCTAAAGAACGTCTTAGCACTTCAAGCGCTACATCCGCAGGCATACTCTCGGCCTGTTTAATTCTAATAGCTCGCGACTCTCCGGACGGAGTCATAGCCACTGCGAAGGGTTTTATACCGCCCTGTCCCCCAATCCTTGAGGACGCATTTTCGATACCCCTGTCGTATAGCGACTTAAATTGGGCTTTTATCGATACTTCTGCAGTTCTTTCTAATTGTTTTTTCTGATCTTCTGTTAACTGACCTTTGGGCTCTTCGGCTACGCCAAGTCCTGGAATCAAGCCAAGAACGAAAACACTAGCCGTCACTACTACCAGCTTTCGCACTAATAAACGGTATATCGAGCCTTTTTCCATTTTAAATTTCCCCTTTTGTTATAATTCGCGATCTGTCGGCGTCATCTATCGTCGGGACACCCAATCCAGTGCATTAGAGCAATGCCTCGCGAGCCTCGGCAACGCCACTTTTGTGTTTTGTTTATCATTTCTAGAAAAATCCGGAGGAACCTTGAACCCGGCAAACATGCGTGAACTCACCCATGAGGGCTACCATCGCCTGCTAAGCCATGCCTGCCGGGAAACGGATTTCGCCTATATCGGAAGCGTTGGAAACGGCCCGGCCCGGGGAGTTTTCAGCGGATTTTCGGCCAGAGCTATTGCCACCGAAGTACTCCAACACCCTGTGCCTGAAGATTTCTGCTCCGATCAGCTTGCCCAGAACATGGAAAGCCTCGTCCACCAGTTCCAGATCGAACAGGAACCCAATCCGGAATGCCTGTCCGGAGGGTGGATTGGCTTCCTGGGCTATGAGCTCGGGTATGTCAGGGAAAACCGTCTCAGAGAGCTCTGCCCATCTCTGGATGTTCCCCTGATGTCTGCAGGATTCTATCTTTGGACTGCCAGTCATAATCGCAGAACAGATCAATATTGGCTTTGGATTCATCCGGACTGCCCTGATGGGACGCGTGATTTACTGGACCAGTGGCTGGCCACGGACGAACCCGCCACCACTGGATGGTCTATGGTTTGCGGATTTCAGCCTAGGCAAACACCGGTTGCTTTCAGGACGAGCGTCGAAAGGGTCCGCCAATACATCGAAGCCGGTGATTGCTATCAGACGAATCTGTCCCAGGAATTCTCAGGCCGTTTCGTAGGGGATCCCTGGCGAGCATTCCAGGCGCTTTCGGACGCTAACCCCACTCCCTACAGCGGTTTTATCCGATCAGGCGAAGCATCGATTATCTCGGTCTCCCCCGAACGTTTTCTCGAGATACACGGTCGCACCGTTACCACCAGCCCAATTAAGGGCACCAGGCCGAGAGGCAGAACACCGGAAACCGATCTGGCCTATGCCTCTGAACTGGAAGGCTCCGAAAAGGACCTTGCCGAAAACCTGATGATCGTCGATCTTCTCCGCAATGATCTGGGCCTGAACGCGAAACCCGGTAGTGTGAAAGTCGACAAACTCTTTGCTCTTGAGTCCTACAGGAACGTTCATCACCTCGTCAGCCACATTCGCGCGGAACTTGCCGACGGTGTTACGCCGATGAAGGCCCTGTTTGACGCATTCCCGGGTGGTTCCATTACGGGTGCGCCCAAGATCCGAGCAATGGAAATCATCCGGGAACTTGAGCCCCACTGGCGCGGTCCCTACTGCGGCTCGATTTTCTATCGCGGACTGGATGGCACGCTGGACAGCAATATTGCGATTCGAACCATGCTGTGTGATGGCGAGGGCACCATTCGGTGCTGGGGTGGTGGCGGTATTGTTGCGGACTCAGATCCCGAGGCTGAATATCAGGAGACGCTCGCAAAAGTCGGCTCTTTAATGCGGTTTCTGGAGGAGTTGGTGATCGACTGAAGTGAGTTCGGGTGAACATGGGGGCAGAAGAGAGCGTTCTTCTGCCCCCAATTTCAGTCTTCCAATCGGGCGCTATGGATCTCGCTGGCCTTGAGAAACTCCTGCCTGAGATCGTCAAAGTTATGTACCGCAGGGAACTGCGGGAACTCGTCGATCACGTTTTGCGGCGCATGGAACAGGATACCGGCTTCGGCCTGGCCCAGCATGGTAGTGTCATTGTAGGAATCACCGGCAGCAATCACGCGGTAATTCAGCAACTGGAATGCCCTCACCGACTGTCGCTTGGGGTCGCGCTGGCGCAGCAGGTAGTTGGTGATCTGGCCGTCGTCTGCAACTTCCAGCTTGTGACAAAGCAGTGCCGGATAACCCAGCTTCTTCATCAGGGGCATGGCGAATTCGTAGAAGGTGTCGGACAGAATCACAACCTGAAAACGCTCGCGCAGCCAATCCAGAAACTCCCGGGCGCCGGGCAGCGGGTCCAGCTCGCCAATCACTTCCTGGATTTGCGGAAGGCCATAGCCGTGCTGGTCCAGCAGCTTGAGGCGCTGCTTCATCAACACGTCATAATCCGGAATATCGCGGGTGGTCGCCTTGAGCTCTTCAATGCCGGTCTTTTCGGCGAACGCGATCCAGATCTCCGGGATCAATACTCCTTCAAGGTCAAGGCATGCCAGTTCCACAACGATCTCCTGCTTTGATTGGTAAAGGGCCAGGACGGTCAATCCGCCTGCCTATATTCGGTGCGTATGATAAGAAAAACCGGCCAGGATTGCATCGTGGAAGTGTAAACCCGCGCTTTTAAACGCGGAATAACCATATAGATCGTCATTCCTTCAGGGTATGAGGCATTTAATGGTAGCCTTTTCGGTCAGTTAGATACCCTTGCACATCCATAGAAGGCAATGCCGGGCCATGACCGATATTCAAACCCTGCGGGAAGAGCTCGAAGGCCAGAGCCCCCGTTCGATTCTCAAAGCTGCGTTGCAACAATACGATAACATCGCCATCTCTTTCAGTGGCGCAGAAGATGTCGTGTTGATTGAAATGGCACACAAGCTGACCGACAACCTGAAGGTTTTCACTCTGGATACCGGCCGTCTGCATCCGGAAACCTACGATTTTGTAGAGCGGGTTCGCAAGCATTACGGCATCGAGATCGAAGTTCTGTTTCCGGATGCTCACGAAGTTCAGGGTCTGGTGAACAAAAAGGGCCTGTTCAGCTTCTATGAGGATGGGCACGGTGAGTGTTGCGGCATTCGCAAGGTCAACCCCCTTCGCCGCAAGCTGGCGACCGTGGACGCCTGGATCACTGGACAGCGGAAAGATCAGAGCCCCGGAACTCGCAATGACGTCCCGGTTATCCAGGAAGATACCGCCTTCTCGACCAATGAAAAGACACTGGTAAAGTTCAACCCACTTGCAAACTGGACATCAAAAGAGGTGTGGGATTACATCCGTATGTCCGAGGCGCCGTACAACAAACTGCATGAGCAAGGCTTTGTCAGCATCGGCTGCCAGCCCTGCAGCCGTCCTGTCCTGCCTGGTCAACATGAACGTGAAGGCCGCTGGTGGTGGGAAGAAGCCACCCAGAAAGAATGCGGCCTCCATGCCGGCAACCTGATCGCCCGGGAATAACCCGGGCGCCTCTTGCCCATTCATCTTTTAGTGAGTGGGCAGCTCGACATCCTTGAACAGTTCTTCGATTTCAGACCGGCTGCCCTGATGGGAAACCGCCTCGTCCACCTTTTCTTTGGTGAGATGGGGCGCGAAACGGTGAATGAAGTCATACATATAGCCCCGCAGGAAAGTCCCCTTTCGGAACCCGAGTCGTGTGACGCTGGGACGGAAAAGCTTGCGGGCGTCGAGCGCAACCAGGTCGGTGTCCGTTTTTGGATCGAATGCCATGCTCGCGACAATTCCAACACCGAGCCCCAACCTGACGTAGGTCTTGATCACGTCTGCATCTGCTGCCGTAAATACCACTTTCGGTGTCAGTCCCTGGGACTGGAACGCCTCATCCAGCTTCGAGCGTCCCGTAAAGCCGAACACGTAAGTCACGAGCGGGTATTCCGCAAGCTCCGGTAGTGTCAGTTCCGGCAGTTTCGCCAGTGGATGATCCTTCGGCACGATGACGCTCCGGTTCCATTTGTAGCATGGCATCATGATCAGGTCGTTAAACAGCTCCATGCCCTCGGTAGCAATGGCAAAATCGACCGCCCCGCTGGCTGCCATTTCGGAGATCTGCATTGGCGTCCCCTGATGCATATGCAGGGAGACGTCCGGGTACTCCTCTATAAAACCACTGATAATCGGGGGCAGTGCATAACGGGCCTGGGTATGAGTGGTGGCGATGCTGAGATCACCCTTTCGCTGGTTACTGAATTCCTGGGCAATTTTCTTGATGCCCTCAACCCGCCGCAGGATCTCGCCGGCCTCGCGAATAATGATCTCGCCGCCCGGTGTGATTCTGGTGAGATGCTTGCCGCTGCGGGCAAATACTTCAAGCCCCAGCTCGTCCTCCAGCAGGCGGATCTGTTTGGAGATACCCGGTTGGGACGTGAACAGACTCTGGGCGGTTGCTGAGACATTCAGGTCGTGATGCGCAACTTCCCAGATATAGCGCAACTGTTGTAGTTTCATTGAATCTGCTGCTCCCTGGAGATCGAAGGACCTTGTTGAAGAATACGCATAAAAATACAGATTTTCATTCTTTTTTAATATAGGCAACTGCTTTTACACAGTTTAGACCAAAATCGCATTTGCGCAGCCCCTGATAAAACCCTGAGGCTATGAAAAGCCCCTCCAACCCTTGACTTGGCCAATACAAAGGACACAATCCGTAATGCCCTGTCTGGGCACATCAACACTCCAGTTCTCAGGGAACCCATGCTGCTCACCACAAAGTTTCTTCGGCCAACGTCAGACTCGCGCGCGGTTAAACGTGAGCGGCTGAGTGCCTTGCTTGAGTCCCGGGCTCCGAAAAGACTGAATCTGGTGATTGCGCCGGCCGGGTTTGGCAAGACCACTCTGGTTGCGCAATGGTGTTCAAGGGTTTCCTCCCCTACCGCCTGGCTCTCTCTGGACGAACACGATGATGAGCCCCGGCGATTCTGGCAGTACCTGATAGGTGCTTTTGAGCAAGCCGGCCTGACCGGCGCGTCCGATTTGCGCAAACAACTGGCTCACCATTCAGATGACACGTTTACCGAAGCCATTACCGGCTTGATCAACACGTTGGCTCATGATGACAGCCCGTGGTCGCTGGTGCTGGACGATTTCCACTTCATTGGCAACCCGGCCATCCACAGGCAGTTCGCCTATTTCATTAATTATCTTCCGCCGGGTGTTCTGATAACCCTGGCGTCCAGAACCGAACCGCCACTGCCCCTGGCCCGCTGGCGCGTCCGTCGGTGGATCCAGGACATACACCCTGGCCTGTTGGCCTTTTCTGAAGACGAATGCCGTCAGTTCTTTCACGACACCATGGGCCTTGATATCGCCGACGAGGATGTCCACGCGATTTACCGCAAAACCGAAGGCTGGGTCGCCGCCATGCAGCTGTCCGCATTGTCCGGAAAGGACGCCAGCACGAGTGGAAACCAGATAAATCTGGATGAGCGCCACATCAGCGATTATGTGCTGAGCGAAGTACTTGAGCAGCAACCCCGGGAGCTTTCGGACTTTCTGCTTGAAACGGCCTGCTGTCCACGGCTATGTGCATCCCTCTGTGATTCGATCCGTGGGTCCGATAACAGCCAAGAGCTGCTTGAAAAACTTCTCAGCCAGAATCTGTTTCTGATCCCGCTGGATACCCGGAACGAGTGGTTCCGCTATCACGACCTGTTTCGGGATGCACTGCAACTCAGGGTAAGTCACCAAGATCCCGACTCGGCCGCGCGACTCTGGCACCGGACGGTGGACTGGTTATTGGCCCATGGCCACGTGCAGGAAGCCATTGCCCAGATCGTCCGACAGGAGGACTGGTCCCGGCTTGCCCGGGTGCTCGCCGAGCACGGCAACAACCTGATCCATGGCGGATATCACCTCCCCGTGCTGGACTGGATTGATGCCCTGCCACAGGACCTTGTCATCGACAATCCGCAACTCCAGATGCTCCGGATCTGGGGGCTGTTCTTTGCCAACCGAATGGATAGTCTGGAGCCGCTGCTGTCCGGCCTGGAGGATCTTCTGGACCGGCAGGTGGCGGACTCCCATCCGGATGCCGAAGGGGCCCTCGGGCTGCAAAGTGAGATCTCGCTGATGCGCTCCTATCTGGCTCGCACCCGGAGTGACGACAAGAGCGCCGCAGATCTCACAAGACAGGTGCTCAGGGAGATTGATCACACTCGCATACCGCTAAAGTCGGTGACCTATTACGGCCTGGGCCTGGATTACTACGGCAAGGGTGAACTCACCGAAGCCGAAGACGCGCTCCAATCGGCAGTCCGCTACGGACAGGTCGAACATAAACCCAGTACGGTTCTTTCCAGTGGCGGCCTGCTGGCGTGGATTCAGTACAATCGCGGCGATATCGATCTGGCTTTGGAAACCTGCACCGAGATAAGGCAATGGGTGGACAAACACTATGCGGACCCAACCCAGCCAAGACTCATCTCATGCTGGCAGAACAGTACACTCTGCGAGATTCATCGCGAACGAAATCACCCCCAGCTAGCAGCCACGCACCTGAAACCGTTGCTCGAACATGTTGAGCGGGGCACCGAACCGGGCCAGCACGTGATCATTCAGTACGTGCGTGGTCACCTGGCTTTCAGCGAGGGCAGGCTCCAGGAGGCGATTGACGCGCTCGAAGACGCATCCCAGACCGCCCGCAAGCGGCGAGAGCAAATCGTGTTCGAGCCACCCGCAAGCACTGCCCTTCTGGCACGTTGCTACCTGGCTTCAGGCCATCTGGAAAAAGCCCGGGCCTGCCTGGGTTCCCGAGCCGATACCGAGTTCACCAATCCGCTTCATCTTGAACAAAGCCGTATTAGCGAGGCGCGAGTGCTGGTGGCACTGGATCAGCCCGAGCGGGCCCAGGAGATACTCAGCGCTCTTTTGCAACCGGCTGAACGCAACGCCCACAACCGACACCTGGTGGAAATTCTGTTGGTCTATGGCGAGGCCCTGGCGAAGCAGAAACGGACCGATGAATCGGAGCAAATGCTGACCCGCGCGATAGAACTCGCCGGCGAGGCCGGATTCCTGAGGCTCTTTGCGGAGGAAAGCCCGGATCTGCGTGCCCTGCTCCTTGGTTTGCCAGCACTGGATGAACCGGGAAGCTGGAACGCCAGCGTCAGGAAAATGCTTCTCGATCAGCGCCGGTCTGGCGAGGGCCATTCTGAAACAAAAGCCAGTGCTATTTCTGGTGAGCACGGTCGTACGACACTCAACGCCGAAACACTGCCTGAACCTCTCAGCCAGCGAGAACTTGAAGTGCTTGCGCTCATTCATGCGGGCCACGCCAACAAGGAAATTGCCGCAAAAATGGACGTTGCCCCGGCTACGGTGAAGGCCCACATTCGCAACCTTTATGGAAAGCTCGGCGTTGGCCGCAGAACCGAGGCTCTGGCCAGGGCCCGGGAACTGGGGTTGCTGCAAGGCTGATTTCGAGCCCAAAAACGTGATGCACCTCCCACTTTGCACCAACAACTTAAACCCGCTACGCCCTTTGGACGATCCGGCTACGCCCTCTAATCCCCTATTATATTTTCAACGGTGAGGGAAACCTCACCAGGAATTCTGAAACTTCAGGCCTTCAGATTTCTTGTTCCGCGTTGTTTCGACGCCCGGGTTCGAAAGAACCCCTTGATGAGAGCCAACCCCAAAGGGGCTGGCTCTTTTTTTATGGCTGAACGGTTCTGGTGGGATTCAGTGTTCGATGATCCGGCGGAAGGGTGGCAATGCATCCAGCAACAGCTGACCATACCGGCGGGCAATAATGCGGCGATCCAGGATCGTCACTCTTCCAGTATCCTGCTCGGTCCGCAGCAGCCGACCAACCGCCTGGACGAGTTTGATGGACGCGTCCGGAACGGTGATTTCCATAAACGGATTGCCGCCCCGCTGCGTCACCCACTCGGCCAGGCTCGCCTCAATGGGATCATCCGGCACCGAAAATGGCAAACGGGTAATCACGACGTGGTGCAAGTACTTGCCTGGAAGGTCGATACCCTCTGCAAAACTGGCAACGCCGAACAGGACACTCGGCCGGCCTTCATCCACCCTGCTGCAATGCTGCCTCAGCACTTCGCCCTTGGCCATATCGTCCTGGGTAATAATGAGGTCCGGGTAATCCGGGGCCAACGCGTCTCGCACTTGCTGCATTTGACGACGGGACGTAAACAACACCAGAGTCGCCTTCTCGCCTGCCCAGAGGTCCGGTAGTCGTTTTACAAGCTCATCGGCGAAGCCGTCATCCGTTGGCATGGCAGACATCGCAGGCACCTCCACCGTTGCCATTTCGCCGTAACGGAAAGAGCTGGGAACCACGAGGAAGCGGCTGCCCTGGGGCAATCCAGCCCGCGCGTTCAGGCGATCGAACCGACCAAGTGCAGTCAGGGTCGCACTGGTGAGCACGGCGCCGTAAGCGCGAGACCAAAGCCTGGAATACAACAGGTTGTCTGCCAGTACCGGTGAACTGTAAAGAGTGATGTCTTCGGCGTGATCCCAGCGCTGGCGTACTGACCATCGGGCTGGGGGCGGGCTTCTCTGCGTTTTCGGCCTGGCTTCTGGCTCATCACCTGTCTCGCTGTTGGTTTCAGCTTCCACGGGGGGACTGGCATTGCCCGGGTCGCACCAGGCTGTCCAGAGCCGCAACTGGTCCTCTGCCCGGGCGTGAAAGGAGCCTATCACCGGATACCAGGCTTCGGCGGTTTCCCGGTCGATCTCATGCTCCTTGCGCTCATCAAAGGCGCCCTGCAACTCGTCCGCCAGAACGCCCAGTTGCCGGACCATGTTAGCGGTAGCAATCCGGCTTTCGGTTGCAAGCTCGGCCATCGCCTCCGGCAACTCACCTTCCGGATAACGCCACTGCGCCGTCCGGCGCTCTTCGTTGAACTCCCAGCCGATATTCTGCTCGGCTTCTTCGTAAACCCGGTTGAGGACCAGGTCTACCTCTCTCGACGCAGAACTGATGCGATCCAGGGACTTGGCGGCCTGAGTGCCGGCTGCCAGATAAGGCTGCATTTTAACAAGCGCCTGGGAAAGCTGCTTCAGCCATTGCCGGGTAGCATTGAGTGGCAGCGACGCGGCAAAGTGATTCAGGGCCTTGTCCGGAAGGTGATGAGCCTCGTCGAAAATATAAAGGGCGTTCTCCGGCTCCGGCAGAATGGCGCCGCCGCCCAGGGCAAGGTCGGCCAGAACCAGATCATGGTTAGCCACCACGATATCGGCATCATCAAGGTCTTTACGGGCATCAAAAAACGCGCAACTGTCGAAATAGCTGCAGTGGCGGTTGGTGCACTGCCGGTGGTCGGTTGTTACCTGTCGCCAGACGTCGTCCGGTATCTGTTCCGGCCAGTGGTCCCGGTCACCGTCCCACTCGCGGGAGCCATAACTGGCGAGCATTTCCTCGAAAAAGGCCCGGGTGCCCGGTTCTTCATTTTTCGGCCCATCCAAAAGGAACAGGGGCATGGTGTCGCTGTCGGTATTGCCTTCATCGTGCAGTCGGGCTTCCAACCGTGACATGCAGAGGTAGCGCCCCCGCCCTTTGGCCAGAGTCCAGTTGAAATCCATCTTGCTGTGCTTTTTCAGGTCCGGGAGATCTTTGAGCACAATCTGGTCCTGAAGGGCCACGGTTGCGGTGGAGATAACCAGGGTTTTGCCGAGGGCTTTGGCCACCGGGATGGCAGCGATCAGATAGGCCAGGGTTTTGCCTGTCCCGGTCCCGGCTTCGACCACACAGGCAGAGGCCGGGGACGTTCGCTGGCCATCGTTCTCGGTGATATCGCCCATGTATCGGGCGATTTCCGCAATCATCAGGCGCTGCCCATAGCGCGCCCGAATATCCTTGCCTGCCAGCACATCCCGATATCCCTGCTGGATCGATTGCTTGATCTCGTCGGTCAGCGCCATCAGCGAGGGCTCACCCAGTCCCGAACAACGCCAACCCGAAAACGGCGCCCGTCACGACTCAGAACCACCCCTTCTTCCGTTATGTCGTCTACCCGCAGACCTTCGAAGACGTCGCCCACTCGCAGGTAGGTGTCGTTAATCATGACCCGGCGCGATGCAGGGGATGACGAGTAGATATGGCTGTTAAAGGTCAAATCGGGAACGCTCTTCTGAAATGAGAGCGGCAACTCTACCAGATGTGGCACTCTGCCTGCCTGCTCGGGCTGCACCATTGGTGCAGCAGTTTCGGCATTTGCGGATGAGGGAACGATAACGGTCGCCCGCTCCCGGCTTTGTGATGGGGAAGGTTCCGAAGCGATCGGCGCCGGCGTCGCCTCGCCCGCATCGGGCTCAGGGATGGTCCCCGTTTGTGCAACGGGATCTTCCAATGTCGGCGCTGGCTCTGTCGCAGGCGACACCGCATCAGGTTCAGGAGCTGTCATCCTGGCCGAGGCCGCAGATGTCTCGGATTGCGACTCGGAAACCCAGGGCAACGGCGCTCCCGGCCAGAAGACAAAGGCCAGGACGCCGGCATTGAGCATGAGTGCAAGAGACACCCAGACAGCCGGCGACCACCGCTTTTTCTTCGGGCGATGGATCAGCTGCACCTGCTGACCAAGGTCCGGTACGCGCCCTTGCCTCCGTTCAGTTTCGGATTTCCGCAATGCGTCAAGAATGTACGACATAATTACTCTCGACCTTCAACTTGCCGGCGACCTTCGGACTGCAGAGGCTTTAGACGGGGAATGTTAGCTTCCAGGTCGTTATTGATCTGGATGATGGTCATGGCTCCGGCGATCCCATCCACGGTAAGCCCTCGCAATGACTGATACCAGCGAACCTGCTCTTCTGAATCCAGCCGTTTCACCCGGTCACTTTCAGCACGGGAATTACTGAAACGGTCCGCCAGATCCATCATTCGCGCACCAATCCAGAGTTGCTCGCCACCGCCATTGCTGTAAAAGCCGTCGCCCGTCAGGTATTCCGGAAGGCGCCACAGAACCCGGTACTCCCCGAACCAATAGCGCTCGATACTGGCAGACAATACAGTCTGATTGCCGGAGGGCAAGGCGATGTCTGCGGTATCGCCATCCAGATGGCGGAGCACGACAAACCCCCGGTTACCCGCCTCATCCTGCAACTGAAGCATCGCCGGGCGATCCAGAAACTCGAGGCTTCGGCGGCTACCCTGACGACTCAGGCATCCAAGACCCTCCTCGTTGGCCCAGTCGCAGGCAACGGGCGCTTCCGAAGGTTCATATTCACGCCCCCAGATCCCGAAAAGTACCTGAAAAGCCTCCACGGAATCCAGAAGCTGACCCGGCACGGCAAGTTCAACGGGTGCTGACGGCTCTCCAGACCCGGTTTCCTGGATCTCTTGCAATGGTTTCTGTTCCTGCTCCTCGACTCGCTCAACAGCTCCCTGCAAAGGTTCTGCTGAGGAGGGATCAGTGAGAAACGCTCCGCCCGGTGACCAACGCTCAAAAAGCCAGGCGGTGCCGATGATGGCCACCAGAATCGAAGCCGCAACGATAAGGTACTGGGCTCTGTCTGGTGACTGGCGCGCTCGCGAGGGCGTGGGGCCAAGGGATTGTCCACGTACTTCTTTTGCCGCCTGGCGGATATGCTCGGGCGTAATCTCATGCTCACCCTCGGCATAGGCGCCCAACAATGCGCGGTCACTGATCAAATTGATCAGGCGGGGTATGCCCTGGCTCTCGCGATAGAGGCGATTCACCGCCCGCTGCGAAAAGATATCACCCCGCATGCCGGCAACACTGAGGCGGTATTTCAGGTAGGCCGCCAGCTCATCCCGACCGATGGCGTCCAGATGATAGCGTGCTGTGACCCGCTGATTCAGCTGTCTCAATTCCGGAAGTGCCAGCATTTCCTGCAGTTCAGGCTGGCCAAGCAGGACAATCTGCAGCAGCTTCTTCTCTGCCGTCTCAAGATTGGTCAACAGCCTTAACTGTTCCAGCACCTCGGCCGAAAGGTTCTGGGCCTCATCAATCATCAGAACCTTGTGTCGCCCGGCTGCATGGGCCTTGAGCAAGTCCCGGTTAATCAGATCAACCAGTTCCTTGATGGTGGCACTGATATCGTGGGGGATTTCCAGCTCATCGCAGATGGAGGACAGCAACTCCCGCGCAGAGAGCCTCGGGTTGAGGATCAGTGCGATATCTTCATGATCGGGAACATTCTCGATAAAACACCGGGAAACCGTTGTTTTTCCTGTTCCCACCTCACCAGTGATCACGATGAAACCGCCCTGCCCCTGGACTCCGTACATCAGGTGCGCCAGGGCCTCCTTGTGGCGATCGCTGAGATATAGATAACGAGGGTCCGGGGCAATGGAAAACGGCGGTTCGCGAAAGCCGAAAAAGTCGTAATACATATCAGGACGTACCGGAATCCGCGTTGCTGATCAGCCTGAGCTCGGCCGTGCGCCGGTTCTGTTGCTTCAGCCTTCGCACGCAGCGCTCCAGGGTTTTCGATATACGGGCGTGGGAGCGAATCATGGAGATCTTCGGCCAAGTCGCCCGCTCGCCAGCCAGAATCATCTGCCGCACGTAGGCAGGATCCGGATTCGCCAGCATCCTGCTGTAATCCTTGAAGGAATACGACGGAGCTATGGTCACGTCTCCCGAGTAGCGCTGGGCCATAATGGTGTACAACTGACCGGACATCTGACGCAGAAGTTCCGGCCTTACCCGTTTTCGCAGGTAATCGAACACGCCCTGGCCATGAAACTGGATCTCGGATTTCAACAGGTGCATGGGCAGATTTCCGAGGGACAGTTTTTCATCCAGCCCCCGCTGGCTCAGGAAAGGGACTACGTGGGGATTGGTCTGGCTCACGATGGTGTAATTGACATCGTACAGGTGCATCAACCGCTCGATTGGCAAATCACTGACGACCGAGCCATCCACAAACTTCAGGCGCGGCATATACGGTAGCGTATTACCCTGAATGTCTTTTTTCATCAGGGTAACCGGCGGGAAAATACCGGGAACCGCGGCGCTGGCCAGCACCGCGCTCCACACCATCAAATAGGGCGAGGTGTATCCGCAAAGCAACCGGGCCTTCTGGTGCGCCTGTACTGGGGACACGCTAACGTTGATTGAACGTCCGGTACGCTGATACGCCTCCTCGAAGGTGTACTCACCGATATTGCCCCGCAGACAGTTCCGAAGCTCCTCCTGATCCATGAGCCCGTCGCCACGGACTGCGCTTAGAAGACCTCGCCATTTCCAGGCTTTCAGGTTGTGGTTCTCGGGGATCAGCATTTCCGGAATTTCGGCATCCGTATGCACACCAAGAATGCCAGCGATGATGGCCCCGATACTTGAGCCCGCAATAACCTGCGGCAGAAGCCCCTTTTCCCAGAGCGCCTTGATCACGCCGAAATGGAACACACCGAGGGTGGCGCCGCCACTGAGCAAAAGTGCCGGGCGACCGTAACTTGTGAGGGTGTCGCGGAAGAACTGGAGCTTATCTGCAACTGGAAAACCCGGAACCGGTTGATCACAAAGATAGTCCAGCGCTTCACAGACCTGCGTGATGTACTCCTCGATCAGATGCTTCGTGCCGACGCGCGACCGGGTATAAAGCGCGGGATTGCCCATATTGCCCAGGTCATGGTGCAAGCCTTCGCGGAGAGCGCGTTTGAGGCGTTCCACGTCATTTTGCTGGCGATACTGCTTGAGGTTGCTCAGCCGGTCGTAGATGACTTCATAATGATAAAGGTCGGAGGCAAAATCCTCTTTCCACTCGGCGTTGCCCTCCAAAAAGTCCAGTTCCAGAGCCGCTGCTTTCCATACCTCGTAGTTGGGCGCGTCGGCCAGCATTTTCCGGAACTTGGCTATTCTTGGATCCTTGAGCACCGTTGATCTCCTTTCAATCCGGCTGACGCTTAGAAATCATCAAGCATCAAGTCCTCATCATCATCGCTGGCAAACGGATCGTTAACCACCTTACCGTCGTTAATCAGGAATTCGCGACGTTGCAGAAAGGCATTCCGCACAAACACGTAACTGTCGCCAGAGATGAAACTTTCAGCAGGGATCAAATCCGCCCGGCGGTCGACGATTTGCAGAGCCCTTGCATAGTAAACTTCAGGGCTTTCCACTTCATCCCACGCCGAAGGCAACGCGAAGCCGTCCGTCACAAACCCGGTAAAGTGCCGGGGTGTGGAAGGGCCGAGAAAAGGAAGCATCAGATAGGGCCCTGAACCCGCGCCCCAGTATCCCAGGGTCTGACCAAAATCCTCGGGCCGTTCCGGCAGGTCAAAGGCGGTTGCGACATCGAACAAACCACCCAGCCCAAAGGTGGTGTTGTAGGTGAAGCGCCCCACGGCAACCACCGCAGACTCCCCTTTCAGTTGAAGGACACTGTTGGTGAAATTCCTCAGTTCTGTCAGATTGTTGAAAAAATTGGTAACGCCGCGGTCGACAATTTGCGGAGTGAAGGTTCGATAGGCCTGTGCTACCGGTTTCAGGAACCAGCGGTCGATGGTCTCGTTGAAGGTGTACACCTTGCGGTTCCAGTTCTCCCAGGGATCTGCGGGATCAACCGGAACAGATCCCTCTGGAGCGGGTTCCTGCATGTTCTGGGCAATAGCCTGGCCCGCTGGCAGAAGCGCAGACAGGGAAAACAACATGGCCAGGGTAATAAGCCGGCGCCGGATAAAAAAGTAGTTCATCATCTGCTCTTGGGTTGTTTAATTCGTTTCAATTCGTCGAAAATACCGGCGCTACTTTTTATTATTAAACCGTTGTTCCGGAGAAACCGATGTCAGTACCGGGAAATCTTGTAAACACAATCACTATGCCCCTCCGGTGGGGAGACATGGATGCATACGGCCACGCCAATAATACAGTCTACTTCCGATTCTTTGAGGAAGCGCGCATTGTGTGGCTGGCTTCACTGGAGCTGGGCGGGCCTGACGAGCCGACCGGCCCCGTCATTATAAAGACCAGCGCTACCTTTCTAAAGGAATTGAACCACCCGGCAACGGTTGAGGTGAAAACATACGCTGACAAGGCAGGTAACACCAGTCTCGACACCTACCATTTGCTGACAGATGTCGACACCGGCGCCGTCTATGCGGAGGGCTATGCAAAAATCGTCTGGTTCGACCGAAAGACGCGCTCATCGGCTCCGCTGCCAGACACCCTCAGGGCACTGGCAACGTCTTGACCCAGCTCACTCCTATCGGCGGCGAACCACCACGCTGCCGATGGAATAACCTGCCCCGAAAGAACAGATTACCCCCAGATCACCACTGACAAGGTCATCCTTGTTTTTGTGGAAGGCGATGATCGAACCGGCAGAGCTGGTGTTCGCGTACTCATCCAGGATGACCGGGGCCTCTTCTTCGGTGGCATCCCGACCCAGTACCTTGCGCGCTATAAGCTGGTTCATGTTCAGGTTGGCCTGGTGCAGCCACATACGACGGAGATCATCCGGGGCCAGAGAAAGGCTTTGCAGCTGTTTCTGGATTGTCTCGGCAACCAGTGGCGACACCTCTTTGAATACCTTACGGCCTTGCTGAACGAAGAGCTTGTCCGGTTTTCCGACACCCGAATCGTCGGCGCGGTTCAGAAACCCGAAATTGTTCCGGATGTTATTCGAGAATTTGGTTTTCAGACTGGTACCGAGGATCTCGAAGCCCTGGCCTTTACGAGTATCTTCTTCACGCTCAACCAGAATAGCCGTACAGGCGTCACCGAAAATAAAGTGACTGTCCCGATCGCGGAAGTTCAGATGGCCCGAACAGATCTCCGGGCTGACCACCAGAACGGCACGGGCACTGCCATTCTCGACAGAGTTGACGGCGGCCTGGAGACCGAACGTAGCGGAGCTGCAGGCTACGTTCATATCATAGGCAAACCCGTCGATACCCAACGCCTCCTGGACCTCGATAGAAACGGCTGGGTAGGCTCGCTGCAGATTAGAGCAGGCAACAATCACCGCATCAACATCGTCAGCCGACTTGCCCGCTTGTTCCAGCGCCTCACGGCAGGCCGTCACGGCCATATCGCATTGAACCGAGGGCTCTTCGTTGCTGCGATCCGGGATATAGGGTTTCATGCGATTGGGATCGAGAATGCCATCCTTGTCGATGACATGGCGACGTTTGATGCCCGACGCTTTTTCGATGAACGAAGAGGAAGAAGGCTGCAGTGGCGTTACATCGCCGCTGGCGATGGCGTCTGCGTTCTCGGCGTTGAACAGTTCAACATACTGGTTAAAGGCTTCGACCAGTTCGTCATTACTAATGGTTGCTGGCGGTGTGTAGAGACCGGTCCCGCTAATAACGGCTTTAATCACGCTAACCCCACGTCATAATTGTGAAAACGGGACACCAGACATCCCGTTTTGTTAATTCGTTGACCTACTGCCGGAAATACTAACACAGTATCGGGGTTTTGCCCGTCGGGTATCAGTCATGGGCACCGGATTGGTGCGCCCGTTACTGCCTCAGACCTTCGTTTTCTCCCACTGCCGGTCCAATCGTTTTACAGACACAGTCATCACCGTGCCCAGTTGCTGTGCAAAAAACGACACCCGGAATTCTTCCAGCATCCAGCGGTACAGCACCAGCTCGGGGTCTCGAACGCCCTGCCGCTGCTGTTCGTCCCGCTTGACAGCATACCGGGACCAGAGCGGCTCAATGGTATGGAGAAATTCCCGTTCCCGGCCCATTTCCCGGGGCATCTTCTCCAGCCGAACCAGAGCCGCCTCAAAATAGCGCCCGAACTCCGCCAGCCACTCTGGCGGCGTCTCAACCAGGAATCCTGGATACACCAGGTTCTGCAGCTGAAACTTGAGATCCGCCATGCTGTTGGCCATGGCCAGATTGATCTTACCTTTTAACTGTTTCGCCACTTTCTGGTAACCGGACATGGCCTGATACAACCGTTCGTCTGCCTGCTCCAGTGCAGGAATGAAATCCCCTCGGTGAGCATCAAACACCCTGTCGAAGCCCTCTGCTGTCCTCGGAATTTCGTCCGTAAGAAAGTGCTGCATGGCGGTCGCCAACAGCAGATCGTCCAACAACACTTTCGACTGACCCACCGGAGCAAACATCAGCGCAGACTGTTTAAACCGGGGGAGCTTGCGCTCCAGATCATCAAGGGTTCGGCCAAACCGGTTAATGATCAATCGGGCGATAGCCTTCCGAGTCGTATCTTCAGCGGTCAGCCGATCAAGACAACGGATCTGGCGCACCTGCTTACCCAGGTCCTCAAGGGCGGGATACACAGTAACCTGCATACCGCCTTTTTCTGTCTGTACCTGTTCAGGCAATGCGCCGAACTGCCATTCCGTGTACTCGCCACTCGGTTCCGTTGCCGCATCATCCTGAGTTGCCGAGGCCAGCGCCTGCTCGGCCTGACCCTCAAGTTGGTGCTGAAGATCTGCCGTTTCCCTGCTCTCTGCAATGGCGCGACCGCCGTCACCCATAACGCGAAGGTTCATCCGCAAGTGTTTTGGCAATTCGCTATCGGTCCAGGCATCAGGATCAATCTGCACGCCGGTCATACGCCGCAACTGTTCGCCAAGCTGAAGCGTCAGCGGTTCGTTGGAAGGCTGAAGATTTTCGAGAGCGGCATCCACGAAATCCGGCACCGGAACGAAATTCCGGCGCAATGCCTTGGGCAGGGATTTCACCAGGGCAATGCACTTCTCTCTCAACAGTCCCGGCACCAGCCATTCCAGGCGACGGGACGGTATCTGCTTGAGCGCCATCAAGGGCACCTGAAGCGTAACGCCGTCCTTTTCACTGGTGGGTTCGAACTCATAGCTCAGTGGGTATCGAACACCCTCCCACTCCAGATAGTCCGGGTACAGGTCAGCGGCCTTGGCATCAACCGGTCGCTGAAGAATGTCGGTTTCGGTGAGCTCCAGTTCTTTCAACTGTTCCGCCGGTAGCCCTTTCCACCAGGTCTCGAAGTGCCGGCCACTGATGATGTCTGACGGCAGGCGTTCATCATAGAAGGCCACCAGCACTTCATCGTCAACGAGCAGGTCACGCCGCCGGGTCTTCTTCTCCAGATTCTCAACCGTGTCGAGCATTTCCCTATTACGGGCGATAAAGGGCGCCTTTGATCGGTAATCCCCCTCCACCAGGGCTCGCCGGATAAACAGATTTCGGCATTCCGCCGGATCCACCTTGGCGTAAGGAATGCGGCGCTTGGCCACGATATCGAGGCCGTACAGCGTCACCTTTTCATAGCCCATCACCTGGGCCCGCCTCTGCTCCCAGTGGGGCTCAAAGTAGTGGTGCTTGACGATATGTCCGGCCAGGGGCTCAATCCACTCCGGTTGAATGGAGGCCACCACCCGGGCGAACACCCGACTGGTCTCCACGATCTCGGTTGCCACAATCCATTTCGGGCCAGTCTTGGCGACCTTCGAACCGGGAAAGATCAGGACTTTGCGGTTTCGTGTTGCCAGGTATTCCTTTTTCTCCACTTTCACCGCCACCTGGCCCAGGAGACCCGCCAGAATCGCCTTGTGCAGCGCTTCATAACTGGCGGCATCCTTGTTGACCATCAATTTTTGTTCCCGGCAGATCAAGGTGAGTTGGCGATGGATATCCCGCCATTCCCGCATCCGCATCCAACTCAGGAAACTCTTCTGGCAGACCTTTTTGAGCTGATTCTGGGACAATTCCTGACGCTGTTCTTCGTAGAAGTTCCAGACATTCAGTAGCGTCAGAAAATCGGATTCTTTGTCATTGAAAGGCGCGTGGGCCTGATCCGCAGCCTGCTGCTTGTCCTGGGGGCGTTCCCGGGGGTCCTGAATACTCAGCCCGGCAATGATCACCAGCGTTTCCGAAAGACTCCCCAGCTCGGCGGCGGTGACCAGCATCCTGGCCAGGCGCGGGTCCAGAGGCAGCCGTGCCATGGTTCGACCAAGGCGGGTGACGCGTCGTTTGTCATCCACCGCGCCCAACTCTTCAAGGAGCTTGTAGCCGTCGTTTACCTGGCGCTTATCCGGCGCCTCAAGAAATGGGAACTGGCGAATCTCCCCCAAACCTGAAGTGGCCATCTGCAGAATGACGGACGCCAGGTTGGTTCGCAGGATTTCCGGATCGGTGTATTCGGGGCGGTTGATGAAGTCCGTCTCATCGTACAGGCGGAAACAGATGCCCGGGGCAACACGACCGCAACGCCCTGCCCTCTGGTTGGCGCTCGCCTGGGAAATGGGTTCCACCGGCAGGCGCTGGATCTTCGAGCGCACGCTGTAACGACTGATCCGGGCAACACCGGTATCGATCACGTACCGAATACCCGGCACCGTCAGAGAGGTCTCCGCCACGTTGGTGGATAACACGATCCGTCGCCCCTTGTGGGACTGGAAAACCCGATTCTGCTCGGCGTTGCTCAATCGGGAATACAGCGGAAGCACTTCGGTATGGCGCAGGTCGACGTGGCGAAGAACCTTGCTGAGGTTGCGAATCTCGCGCTCGCCGGGCAGAAAAACCAGAATATCTCCAGGCGGCTGTTTCTGGCTGCGCTCGTGCTGCTCGATTTCATCCAGGGCACCCAGCACGCCATCCGTCCAACCCTGATCCCGGTCGTCTTCATCTCCGGTCAGTGGCCGATAGCGCACGTCCACCGGATAGGTTCGGCCGCTCACCTCGATCACGGGCGCCTTGTCGAAGAACTCGCTGAAGCGCTCGACCTCAATGGTGGCCGACGTAATGATGACCTTCAGATCCGGGCGTTTGGGCAAAAGCTGGCGCAGGTAGCCCAGCAGAAAATCGATGTTGAGACTGCGCTCGTGGGCTTCATCGATGATGATCGTATCGTACCGGTCCAGAAACCGGTCGTGCTGAACCTCCGCCAGCAGGATGCCGTCGGTCATCACCTTTACACGGGATTGCTCGGAGGTGTTATCGGTAAAACGAACCTGATACCCGATCTGCTGACCGGTCTGCTCACCGATTTCCTCGGCAATGCGGGCGGCCACGCTGCGTGCCGCGATGCGGCGAGGCTGGGTATGACCAATCAGGCCCCGGATACCCCGGCCGCTGTTCATGCAGATCTTGGGGATCTGCGTGGTTTTACCGGAGCCGGTTTCCCCGGCAATGATCACCACCTGATGGTTTTCGATGGCCTCACGGATGTCGTCGACCCGTTCGGAAACCGGCAAGCCCTCCGGAAAGCTGGCTGGCTTGTGCAGGGCGTGGCGCTGCTGAACCTTTTCAAGCCCGCGCTCCAGCCAGTTGGCCATTTTCTCCAGGTCTTTCTGGCCCGGTTTGCCCTTGGTACGGGCCACCGTTTTCACAATGCGGGCGGCTTCCTGCTGATTGCAGGCGTCCAGCTGCTCCATCATCGCTCTAACAGCGGCTTCGCCATCGGGCTTGGGTTTCGGTGTGCTCGGAGTATCGGAACGGGTTTCTGTCATTGAATTGCCGGAATAGCGCTCACTCGGATTCGATTGGGCGACAGTCTATCGGGAAAGTCGGTGTCTTAAAAACGGAAAAACCCCGCCAAAGCGGGGTATTCCTTGATCCACTGGCAGGGAGGCTTACTTATTGTTCGCCTCGTCCCGCAGTTCACGGCGCAGGATCTTGCCCACATTTGTCTTGGGCAGCTCGTCCCGGAACTCGAATTTCTTGGGAACCTTGTAGGCGGTTAGCCGCTCGCGACAAAACTCCTTCAGCTCGTTTTCCGTCACGCCTTCAGCCGTCGGCACCAGGTAAACCTTGACCGCCTCACCGCTCTTGGCATCGGGAACGCCAACCGCGGCGCACTCGACTACTTTCGGATGGCTGCTGACCACGTCTTCGATCTCATTCGGGAACACGTTGAAGCCAGAGACAATGATCATGTCTTTCTTGCGATCAACAATGCGGATATAGCCGTCTTCCTGGATCAGGGCGATATCGCCGGTGCGCAGGTAGCCATCGTCGGTGAAAGATTTCTGGGTGTCCTCAGGGCGCTGCCAGTAACCGCGCATAACCTGCGGTCCTTTTACGCAGAGTTCGCCCGGCTCGCCCAGGGGCGTCTCATTGCCTTCTTCATCGAGGGTTATGACCTGGGTGGACGGAATTGGCAGGCCGATGGTGCCGATCTGAATGGCGCTATGGGGGTTAAAGGTCACAACCGGGGAGGTTTCGGTCATCCCGAAGCCTTCGCAGATCTCGCAGCCGGTAACCCGCTCCCACATCTTGGCGGTGTCACTGGTCAGCGCCATACCGCCCGAGGAGGTCAGCTTCAGGCCGCTGAAGTCCAGAGCCTGAAACTCTTCGTTGTTGCAAAGCGCAACAAACAGGGTGTTCAGGCCGAGGAAGGCGGTGAACTTGTGGTTTTTCAGCTCCTTTACAAAGCCCGGGATATCCCGCGGATTCGGAATCAAGACGTTGTGGGCGCCCGCCTCAAGCATGATGCCGCAGTTCAGGGTAAAGGAATAAATGTGGTACAGCGGCAGGGGCGCAATCACCACTTCCTGTCCCTCAACCACCATGTCTTCCATCATCGGACGGGTCTGCAGCAGGTTAGCGACCAGGTTACCGTGGGTCAGCATTGCGCCTTTGGCCACACCGGTGGTACCACCGGTATACTGGAGTACGGCGATATCGTCCTGCTTGCACTCAACCGGGGTGAATTTTTCACGGGCGCCGGCACTCAGGACTGCCGGAAGCTTGTGCGCCTGGGGAATATTGAACGGCGGCACCATCTTCTTGACGTGCTTGACCACGGCATTCATCAGGGTGCGCTTGATCGGCGAGTGCATGTCGGCGATTTCGGTAACAATCACGTGCTCGATGCCGGTATGAGGCAGCACCTTCTCCGCGTTATCCGCCATGTTGGCCAGCACCACCAGGGCCTTGGCGCCGGAATCGTTGAACTGGTGTTCCATTTCCCGCGTGGTATACAGCGGGTTGGTATTCACCACAATCAGGCCAGCCCGCATGGCACCAAACACAACAACCGGGTACTGGCTTACGTTGGGCATTTGTACGGCAATACGGTCGCCGGGCTTCAGGTCTGTCTTGTTCTGAAGCCAGGCCGCAAAGTTACGGCTCTGGGTGTCGAGGTCACGGTAAGTGAGAGTTGCGCCAACAGCACTGAATGCGGGACGGTCGGCAAACTTTTTGACCGACTGCTCGAATACATCCACCATGCTTTTGTACTTGTTCAGGTCCACCTCACGGGGCACGCCGGCGGGGTATTTATCCTGATAGAACTGCTCAAAATCCATCACCATCTCCTGTTTGGCGCTTTTGATTGTAATGATTTACCAATGTCAGGCTGACCAGAAAATCAACCCTACAAAGGTATCAGCCTCAAAAAAGTGGGGAGAGAATAGCAGTTTTGTAACCGATGAGGTAGTTTTCGAGACTCTTACCCGAACACCTGTACTCAAATGACAGCAGTGCGGAGCACGCGATGAGCGACACCCTTGATACCCTGGAAAATATCACCTATGACGAGCTGAACGAGGGCGACACCGCCACCTTTACGCGCACCCTCACCGAGGACGAACTGGTGCTGTTTGCAGCGGTCTCCGGTGATGTAAACCCGGTACACCTGGACTCCGAATTTGCAGCCGGCTCCATGTTCAAGGAGCGGATTGCCCATGGTATGTGGAGCGGCTCCCTGATCTCGGCCGCGTTGGCAACGGTCATGCCGGGCCCTGGCACCATTTACCTGGATCAGAGCCTGTCTTTCAAGCGGCCGGTGAAACTGGACGACACCCTCACCGTTCAGTTGAAAATCCTCCGCAAGGAACCGAAAGGCCGGGTCGTGGTCGAGTGCGACGTACGTAATCAGAACGATCAGAAGGTGGTCATCGGGGAAGCGAAGGTCATCGCGCCATCGCAGAAAGTGTGTCTGCACAAACCCCGGTTGCCGAAAATCACCATCGAAAACTAAGCTCCCCGTATCGGGCAGTCCCTCGCTGGCTGCCCCATTACGTTATCAGCCGGGCAGGAAATCAATCGGAAATCTGACCTTCCGGGCCTCAACATTGTCAGCCCCGAAATTGAACAGCCGCACGCGCATGGCAATCCGCTGTTCCAGCGTGGGGTGCCCGAGCTCTGAGCTGACCACCTCACAGGCAGACACCGAGCCATCCGGTTCGATTACCAGCTCCAACAACACCTTGCCCTCAAGGGTCGGATCCTGCCGAAGCTCCCGCCGGTACATGGAATAGAGTGCCGTTTTCTGGGCATCGAATACTTGCCGGATATTACTCATTGCCCGCTCGCCAACCGATGGCTCGGCCTTTGCCGGCCTGGCAGCCACTTTTCGGGATTCTTCCTCGGGAGCAACAACCGTTTTGACCTCATGCTCAGCTACAGCGACAGTGGTTTCCGGTGCCGGAGCGTCCTCAACACCACCGCTTCCACTGAGGACTTGCTGAGAATCCTTGGGCGATTTCGTTGCTTCGGCCGCCTCCGGCTGTGTGTTGACGGCAAACTCACGGGCTGGGGGCGGTTCGGGCGACCTGAGTGAAGCCAGCTTGTCTCTCATGGCCAGCAGCCCGGAGCGGGACGCCTTCTCCCTGGCTTGCTCGGTGGTCTGCTTGGGCTTCGGCTCCGATATGGCCTTGGGTTCGGATTCTGGTTTCGGGGCAGGCGCAGGCTCGGGTTCAACCCTGGCAACTTTCGGTTCCGGCTGCTTTGGTTTTTCTTTCTTCGCTTCCTTCACTTCCGGTTCTGGCTCGGGCTCAGGTTCTGGCTCGGGCTGGACTGGCTCCGGTGGCACAATCGGTTTCGGCTTCTCTACCAGGCGCGCCAGCCGGGGAGGAACCTTCTCGGCCTCGCTGCGCTCAACCTCCGGTACATCCAGCATTGGGATCAGGAATGCAGGCGGCAAAAACAGCGCCAGCATCAACAATACAATACCCGCAAATCTTCGATTCTCGCCGAGATCACGACTCCATGGCAGCCCCGAACCCGTCGCAGGGGAATATCCGTTATCAGCCATTACGGACCTCCCCTTCCACTGCGAGGCGCACCTGTCGATATTGTTCATCAACACAGGTCTGCATGACCTTGCGAAGCAATCGGTAATCGGTATCCCGGCCCGCCATTATGGTTACCTCAAGCCCCTCCTCGGGAATTTCAGCCCAGCGGTTGCGGCGCCAGGAAAGTTCTTCCGACAGACCGGCGATATAGGTGTCAGCGTTCTCTATGCCATCCAGTCTTGCCACTTCGCTGCCCTGGACCAGAATGGCATTGCCCGTTACCTGAACTGTCAGGCTCTCAACTGCCTCCTGTTGAGCCGTGGACTTTGGCAAAGGCACGTCTGCGGTGTTCTGCATCACCTTCACATCCGAGGAATTCACCATCAGGAAAAAGACCAGGATGGTGAAGATGTCCATCAGCGACACCAGGTTCAGGCCCCCGGGCTTGTGCATCCGGCCGTAATGCCGACGAATTCTTTTCGCCTTTCGGGACGTTCTCATGCGCCCTCCCCTGATTCGGCACTGGCGTTTGCGGCAAGCTTCCGGTCTTCAGGTGCATCCATCAGCGAAACATCGGGAAACAGCTCCCCCTCAACCACGCTGGCCGCGACGACCGCCGGATAAGAGCGGACGGTATCCATGGCCGTGACCAGCGTCTGATAATCGATGTCCGGTCCGACTTCCAACACCACGTCAGTTTTATCCGGCACACGGGTTTTTATCTGCCGTAGTACCTGACGAAGGTTCGCAAAATCCTGCCCCTCCTGGCCCACGGGCAGCACCCGGATCAGGCCGCGGTCACTGTCGGCGATCTCGATACCTTGCGGAATCAAAGTAACCACGAGCCGCAATTCCTCAGGCTCCGGCGCCTGCCCGGCTTCCATACCCGGAAAGTTCAGCTCGATCATCCGGACCTGGCTGAACACCATGCCAAGCAACAGGACGGGTACCAGCACAATCATGAGATTGAGAAAGGCGGTGATATCCAGCTCCGGCGAACTACTTAACCTGCGGTGACGGCGTTTCATGGTTCAGACACAATGTTCAGCAACTTCACCCCGGCCATTTCGAAACTGTCCACAATCTCGTTGGTGCGGGTCTGCAGTACCGCGTGGAACATGAGCAACGGGATCGCCGACATCAGGCCGAAGGCCGTCGTGTTCATGGCCACGGAGATACTTTCTGACAGCAGGGTTGCCTTCTGGGAGGGATCTGCCGCCGCCACGGCGGTAAACGCAGCAATAAGACCAATAATGGTTCCCAAAAGGCCGAGCAGCGTGGCGATATTGGCCAGGGTCGCGAGGTACTGGGTGCGTTTTTCCAGGCGCGGCAGCACTTCCATCAGGCCCTCTTCCATGGCGTACTCGATATCCTCTCGCCGGCTGTTGCTGAGCAACCGGCCAATGCCGGCGCCCATGATCGAGGCAATAGCGCTGTCGGAGTTGGTGGCAGCTTTCATCGCCCGCTGATAGTCCCGTTTTCTCAACAGCGGCAGGATGCCTCGCTCAAAGGCAACCCGGTTACGCCGCCGCACCGCCGAAAGATAAAAGAACCGTTCCAGAGTGATGGCCAGCCCCAACGCCAGTACGATGGCAATGGGGTACATGAAGGGCCCGCCTTCCTGGAAAAAACGTACGATAGTGTCCAGCATGCTTGTTCTCCCGTTATTACTTCGCAGTCACTGCTGAGTCTCCGAGGGGACTCAGGATCAGAGGGTTGAGGTTTTCGCGAAACAGACGGTGCCGCTCCAGGGCGACCGGGTCAGCCGGACGGACCAGTTCCGGCGCCTCGTCATGCAGATCTGCCCTTGGCCGTCGTGGCAGGCTCGGCGCCTGCCAGGGCAATATGTAAAGTACCCGGGGCTCGTCTTCGCCAAGACTTGCAGACAGGCCCTCAACACTGAGCCTGAGAGTGTCATCCTGATCCGCCTGCGCCTGGTTGACGAACAACACCTGAAGGCCTGCCAACAGCAGCGCGTTAAAGAGGTTTTTAGAGGTTTTCCGGCTACCAATCATTTATTCCAGCCTCCTTTCCAGGTCCGCAATCCACCCGGCCACCTCCTGGTCGTCTGCTTTGGTCAGTTCCCGGTACCGGTTGTAGTGCGTGAGGGCTGTTTTCAGATCCAGCAGATAGAGTTCGGCAATCACCGCCAGATTGAAATGCAGCTCCGCTACATCCGGTGAATGGGAAATGCCTGTTTCCAGTAATTTCACGGCTTCGGCGAACCGGTACTGATCCTTCAGGACCAGCGCCAGATTGTTCACGGTCACGGCATTGGTGGGGTCCAATTCCACGGCTTTCTGCCAGGCTTTCGCCGCTGCACCTTTGCGACCTTCTTCGAAGGCCTTGCGCCCTTCCTTTTCAAAGCTTGCCGCCATTTCCGGATCGGCTTTGACCGGCTCCTGTGGCTGCCGGACTTCCTGACCGGCACAACCGGTGAGAAACACCAGCAGCAGGAATGCCCAACGCAGCCCTTCTTTACGTAACGGATTACACCCCATCGTTAGACTCCATGTTCCAGCTGAGCCATTTGACACTCCGCTCGTAGCGTCCCGGGTGCAGTTCCGCAAGAACGCCAAGGCTTCGACCTATCCAGGCGTCATAGCCCTCCGATGTAATCCGGCGGTGGTTTTCCGTGTGCAGTTGAATGGCCTTCTCTTCGAAGGGATACGCTTCTTCTTCAAGCAGCATCTGGTACTGCATGGCCTCAAGCTCATTCAGGTCCGAAGGTACGGCTGACGTCATCAGGTCTTTGGCCAGGCCCCGGTAGAGCTCTGCCCGGCGAAACAACGATTCAGACAGAACGCGCTCGCCGCCGAGGGCTTCGGCGTCCAGGAATCGCTGTCGAGCGGTTTCCAGTGCCTTCTGCTTGCGCGCCAGAGATTGTTCCAGAGGCTTACTCAGGCTGATGCTGGTAAACGCGGCAGCCGCACGGGCGCCAAGCACCAGAGAAGACCGGGATGCCCACTCAAGGGTGTCGGCACTGTGCCAGGCGCTGCCCAGTTCTGACTGCACCAGTGCTTCTCGCCAGTGATCCGGATCGTCACCAGTTTCTGTCAGGCGATAACGGAAGGTCTGCAGGCGCTCATGTTCAGATCCGTCGCCAGCCTTCGGGCCGGTAGCAAGATAGTCCCTGTACAGGGCATTCCGCTCCGCTACATTGCCGGCCTCATTCAGCAATTCCGAAGCCCGCAGCCGCAATTGCCAGGGGTTGGCATGATTTTCAGCGGCCTGCAGCAATTCGGATGCCGCCCGGGTGGGTTTATCGGACTGAATCCAGGCGTGTACCAGCTTTTCACTGATACCCGCAGTCAGATCATGTTGCGGGTGGTCGGTGCGGAACTCTTGCAGGTCGACAACAGCGGCTGTCCAGTCCGATGCCTTGAGCAAGGTATTGGCGGCGTCGTAACGGGCCCGGATGGCGATTTCGGAGCCGGGTAACACTGAATCAACCCGCCGGAAATGACCCACAGCCTCTCCGAGCCTGCCCTGGGATGCTGCCACTTCCCCCTGGCGATAAACGGCCGTCGCCAGTTGCCTGCGAATGGCCGCCAGCTGGTCGCCGTTTACATCCTTGAGCTGATCGCTCTCGGCAAGATCCAGCGCCTGATTCCACGCGCGTTCCGCCAGTCCATAATCGCCCTCTTTCTGGCGGATCCGGGCCGTTACCTGCCATGCAGCGTATTGCTCTGTCGGCAATGCCCCGGGAGCAGTCAGAACCTGCGAAGCATAGTGCAATCCCCGCTCATGGTCGCCGGCAGCAAGCCAACGGGCAGCCAGATCCGCCATCAGGCCGGAAACCCTGTTATCACCCGCGAATCGCTCGTTAAAACGATCGGCTTCGTCTGAAAGATCCTCCAGACCAGGTCTGAACGCTGCAGCCCCGTACTGCTGGTCGATGCCGTCTCGCAACAGAGTGACGGCGGCCCAGGCAGCATCTGCTGCCTCACTGTAACCGGGCGCCTCATAGGCAGCCTTGCGAAAGTTCGCCAGCGCCTTCGGAAAGTGGCCCTCCTGCAATCGGGCATCCCCGGCAAGGCGCAAGACCTCACCGCTCTGGGCAACCCGGGGCGCCAATCCTTCATAGTAAGTGGCAGCCTGTGCAAAGGCAGACTCAGAGTTTGCAACCTGCCCCTGTTCCGCCGAGCGGGCGCCCAAATCATAGAGATAGTCCGCCAGCCGTCTGCTGAAGCTCCGCCACTTGACCTGCTGGCTCCCATTCAGCTCGGCAAAGGCGGAATCCAGGCTATAGCTGTCGATGAATCGGGCCCGGGCCATACGAACCCGCTCCGCGTCACCCGACCCTTGCCAGACATCCACCACCTGCAACCGGAAGGCGGGAATGGAACGGTGATTGGGGGAATACTCGATGAACGCCCGGTTAGCGGCAACACTGGCCCTGGTCTCGCCCTGGATAGCGTAATAGTCCGCGAGCCGGTCGAACAACAGGTGTTCCCAGGGGCGCGGCTGGGCCTTATCCAGCCACGCAATGAGGGTGTCCGGCCCACCCTTTCGGGCCGCCATCAAGGCAAGAACCCTGAAGGTATCGTCGATGGTATCAACACTGGATTCACTGACCGACTCGAGGCTCTGTTCCTGCGGCAGAAACTCGTCCAGAACCTCGACAAAGGTGCCTGCGGCCCTGTTCCACGCAGACGGCCCCTGTTTGAACTGGCTCCAGCCAAGCATGTATCGGGCCTTGGTGCTGAACTCTTTGCTGTCGCCGGATTCAATCAATTGCCGGTAGCCGCTTTCTGCCTCAGCGTATTGGCCAGCAGCAAAGGCGGATTCCGCCAACCGGAACCGGGCCTCCGGTACCAAAGGGGAATCAGGGTAGAGCCCCACCAGCTGTTTCAGCCTCTGGATAGACGCATCCTGCTGTCCTGTCAGGGCATGGGCCTTGGCCATCTGGTAAAGCAGTTCATCCAGCCGCCCACCGTAGGAGCCGCGCGCCAGGATGGACTCGTAACTGGTGATCGCTTCGCTGTAGACCCTTTCCTCTTCGGCCGGAGAGAACCCTATGTCTTCACCTGAACGGTCCCGGATATTGCTCAGGCGGTTGAGGGCATCAATCCGGACCTCTGGCTCGTCGGATGTCCGGAACAGGCGATGGTAGCGGCGGGCAACTTCCGAAGGCGAGATTGCCGGCATCGGCCGGCTTTCAAAGGTCAGGAACACCGGGCGCATATCCCCGATGGTCTCGCCGTCCCGGCCCAGTTCCACACGAAAAGATTCCTGCGCCACAGCCGGCGCTACCAGCAGTAAGGAAAGGCAGAAGCTCTGAAACGGCCGGATCATGGCTGGGTCTCCTCCAGGTTCTGAAGGGCGAGATATTCATACAGGTGAGCTATCTGCTGCTCGGTTTTGTCCAGTGCGAAGGCCATCTGCTGGTCCCTGGCTTCGACATAGTCGAGAGCCAAATCGTCCAACGCCGTTTCAGATGCCTCAAGCAACTGACGAGCAGACACTAACAGCTCTTCGTTGCGCCCTGTCAGTGCTTCGGCTGAGCGACGTAACCGTTCCAGGATTTCCGGTTGCCCCGATGCCTTGCTCTGGACCTGGCTCAAACGGGTCTGGGCATCCGTCAGGGTTTTCTGGAGAGCCTCGATACCGGCTTGCTGGCCAGGACCTGCGTTATCCGCAAGGCCCTGCAGCCGTGTACCAAGCTCTTCCCCCCGCGCATTAAGATCAGCGGTGCTTTGCCTCGATTCCTGCTGATGGATGCCGACCAGCTGTTCTTTCAGAGCGCCCTGAAACACCTCCAGATCGTGACCGTGGCGTTCAAGTTTTACCGCCATCGAACGAAGGGCTGCCACTCGCCCTGCGGCCCTCTGGACGTCAGGGTCCTCCATGAAGCCAAGAAGATAGGCCATGCGCGGCTGGGTCAGTGTACGGCTGTCGGCCAGAAACCAGTCGACCCCGGTTTCCCGGGCATCTTCCACCAGGGTTTTATAGGCCCCCTGTTCCCGAATCTTTCCGGCCAGTTTGCGAAGAGTCACCCGTTCACTCTCGAAGGCAGCGTTGGCGGCGAGGTAGGCTTCTCCGGCCTGCCCGAGATAGCCAGAAAGATCGTAGCCGCGCCCCATGCCAATCCAGGCATCGGCAACCCCGGGGTAGGCCAACGGATATTTCCTGGCCCGATGCCAGCTCTGCATGGCGGCCCGGTGGTTACCCTTTTCTGCCAGGGCCAGGCCATGGAGGTACAGGGCACGCGGCGTGTTGAAACTATCGAGATCGACCTTCTCGAGAAAGCTGATCGCTTTATCGAACTCGCCGTGCTGGTAGGCAAGGTAGCCCGCACGTACCAACAGATTATTCTCCAGATTCTGGCTACGCTCGGAATCGGCGTCACCATCGGACATGGCTAACGCAACCCGCAGAGCAACCAGCGCTCTGGCCGGGTTAAGATCGGATTTCGCGTAATCACTGGCAAGATTGAGGTATCCCAGAGCCGCCCAGTAGCCCTCTTTCATACCGGCCAGGATGCGCCCGGCCTCATCGGTGCGGCCTTCGGCTCGTGCCTTCTCAGCGTCTTCATAGAGCGCTTGCTGTCGTCTGTCCCCAAGATCCACGCCGACTTCTCCCGCCTGCCGGAATTGCTTGAGACCAGAAAGGACATCATCCGGCATTGCCGGCGTGGCCGCCCCGGAAAAGTTGGAAACAGTCAGAGGTAACACAAACAGGAGGACCCGGAGCATCATGGCGCCCTACTCCCACTCTAGGAAAGAAACCCGAGGTTCGTAATCGGGCGCCCGGGCTTCCAGACTCATCTGCAAACGAAGCACGCCGGGGCGTTTTCTGAACCTATGGATGGATTCCCGCCGCACGAAATCATCATCGGCGGAGCGAGCGGTAATCACCGTTTTCAACTCATGCTCGCCGTTTTCCAGGTTCCCGGTAAACAACTGCTGGATTCCGCCGCGTTCAAGCGATGTCCGCTCTCTATCGGAATACAGGTGGGAAGCGACAGGTTGGCCATTCACGAAGAGTTCGACGGAATCAAGATCGAGCGCATCCCGGCTTTGAAGTGTCAGGAAAACTGCCAGTCTGGTATTGGCTGGATGCAGGACCTGCTGCTCAAGGGCGAAGACGCGCTCCGAATGACTGGCGACCTCGGCACTCAAGCGTTCGAGTTCCTCGTCAAGCCCGTCGGCGGCTGCAGCCGAGGTAGCCAGCAATGACAGAACCACCGTACCGAAGCGAACTAACCTTTTGTGTGCTATCCGGCGCCTTTGTGATTTTTGTGTGCCGAACATAAGCCTCCTGCCCTGTAGCCTCTGTAACTCATGCAAACTTCTGTAACAGATCGGCAGAAAGCGTAACACTTGGTAACCGCCAAGAACGGTATCCAGATCACCAAATGAAAAACGCGAGTCCGGCAGTTAAAAATTGAGAAGAGTGTCGACTTATTTGACAGGGTGAAGAGAGTTATCGGAGCAAAATAAAACCTAAGCGGATAAGCTGAATTTTAAACGACTGTTTTAGCAGCTTTTAATTCAACTGGCCCCGTATTTGCTCACTGGAAAGCGGCGGGAGTGCCTTCGGGCAACCCCGCTTGATATGCCGAGCTTTGCCGATGCCCTCAACCGCATCGGCTTTTTTTATTTACTCAGCTGTTTCATGGCCGACTCAAGGCCCTCGACGGTCAGCGGATACATGTGGTCGTTGACGAGCTGCTTGGTCATGCCCAACGAACCTCCGTTACCCCAGTAACTCTCCGGAAGCGGGTTGATCCAGACAACCTTGCGGAAGTGCTCATTGATACGTTGAAACCAGGTAGCGCCCGCTTCCTCGTTCCAGTGCTCAATTGAACCACCGGGATGGGAAATCTCGTAAGGCGCCATGGTCGCATCGCCGACAAAGATCACTTTGTAGTCGGGCGTGTACTTGTGAAGAATGTCCCAGGTGCTGGTGGTTTCATTCATCCGCCGGATATTGTTTTTCCAGACACTTTCATAAACGAAATTGTGGAAATAGAAATATTCCATGTGCTTGAATTCGAGCCGTGCGGCCGAAAACAGCTCCTCACAGACACGAACGTGGGGGTCCATGGAGCCGCCCACATCGAAGAAGATCAGCACTTTCACAGCGTTATGCCGTTCGGGCACCATCTTCAGATCCAGATAACCGGCATTGCGGGCAGTGGAACGAATCGTGTCGTCCATATCCAGCTGGTCTGCCGCACCCTGGCGGGCGAACTTACGTAACCGACGCAGCGCCACCTTGATGTTCCGTATGCCCAGAGTCACGCTGTCGTCCAGATCCTTGAACTCGCGTTTTTCCCAGACTTTAACGGCCCTGCCGTGGCGGCCATTCTTCTGGCCAATACGGAAGCCTTCGGGGTTATAGCCGTTCGCCCCGAATGGTGAGGTGCCGCCGGTTCCGATCCATTTGTTGCCACCGGCGTGGCGCTCTTCCTGCTCTTCCATTCGCTTCTTGAAGGTCTCGATAAGCTCCTCAAGGCCTCCCAGAGAATCAATTTTGGCCTTCTCTTCCTCAGACAGGTGCTTCTCGAACTCGGCCCTCAACCAGTCGTCCGGAATCAGGGCTTCCAGCAGGTCGTCGAGGTTCTCGATACCTTCAAAGTAAGCCTGAAAGGCGCGGTCAAACTTGTCGAAGTGGCGCTCGTCCTTAACCAGGCAGAGGCGAGCGAGGTAGTAGAACTCTTCCATATCCGCAAAGGCGAGCCTCTTCTGCAGGGCTTCCAGAAGATCCAGGAATTCCCTCAAACTGGCAGGCACCTTCGCGCGCCGAACTTCAAGAAAAAAATCAATCAACATAAAACGTGACTCTTGCCAGTGTTCTTGCCGAGAATCAGCTGCGACGACGGGCCATAAACGCGAGCTTCTGCAACAGGTGAACATCCTGCTCGTTCTTCACCAGAGCACCATAAAGAGGCGGCAGCGCCGAACTGGAATCCTTCTCCTGCAACATTTTCGCCGACAGCTCATCAGCCATCAGCAGTTTCAGCCAGTCAATCAGCTCCGAGGTGGACGGCTTCTTCTTGAGGCCCGGGACCTTGCGCACATCGAAGAAAACTTCCAGAGCATCGCGAACGATTTCCTGCTGCAAGTCCGGGAAATGCACGTCCACGATATTCTGCATGGTGTCGTGGTCCGGGAAGCTGATGTAGTGGAAGAAGCACCGGCGCAGGAAGGCATCCGGCAGTTCTTTTTCGTTGTTACTGGTGATCACCACGATCGGGCGTTTCTTTGCCTTTACCAACTTCTGAGTCTCATAGACAAAGAACTCCATACGGTCGAGTTCCAGCAAGAGGTCGTTAGGGAATTCGATATCCGCTTTGTCGATTTCATCAATCAGCAACACAACCTGCTCATCAGCCTCAAAGGCCTCCCAAAGCTTGCCCTTTACGATGTAGTTGCTGATGTCCTTGACCTTTTCATCACCCAACTGGGAGTCCCGCAGACGGGAAACCGCATCGTACTCGTACAGGCCCTGCTGGGCCTTGGTGGTGGACTTGATGTGCCAGGGAATCAGTCTCATCCCGAGGGCGGCGGCCATTTCCTCGGCCAGCAGGGTTTTCCCGGTGCCCGGCTCGCCCTTGATCAACAGCGGGCGCTGAAGCGCAATCGCTGCGTTGACGGCCATTTGCAGGTCATCGGTGGCTACGTACTTCTCGGTACCGGTAAACTTCATGGTCTGGTTCCTGTTGGTTACTTTTTCTGGTCTTTCTGATCAGGTTTTTTCTTAGAGTCGTCTTCGGGCAATCCGGACTCGTCCTGATCATAATCGGGTAAATCGTCGAATTCGGACAGATCGAAATCTTCAAGCCCGAACTCCTCCTCATCATCATCTTCCGGCCCATCAGCGTCGGACGGATCGGCAATATCCTCCAGCTCCGGGATATCCTCATCCAACTCGCCAGGCTCTTCCTCCACCGGGGTATCCGCTACCGGGATGTCCTCTTCCAGTTCGTCGGTCGGTTCAATCTCTGGTTCCGTAAGCGCTTCATCTTCCGACTTCAGAGCGGCCTCATGTTCATCAATGACGGCCTCCAGCTCAGACATATCCTCCTCAGATGCTTCCTCGGTTACCTCAGGGATTTCCTCGGCTTCGACATCCTCTTCCGGCTCTGAGACTGCCTCCGGCTCGGGTTCTGGTTCGGGTTCTGGTTCGGGTTCGGTCTCTTCCTGCAGATCCTCAAGTGTTTCGCGCTCTGATGCTGCTTTTTCTTGCGCCTGCTGATCCTGTTTACGCTTACGGATGGCAAACCAGACCAGACCGCCAATGAAGAGAAGCCCACCGCCGGCTGCGCCGACCATCCACAAAGGCACGGCAAAAGCAGGTTCCGCGTCTTCCGGCTCCTCAGGGGCCGGTTCAGGCTCCTGGACCGCTGGCGTCTCTGGCTCCTCCACCTCGCTTACGTCGATGGGCGATGTAATCGCCGGTTCCTGCCCGGATTGCTCCGGCTGAGACACCGGCGGCTCCGGTTCAGACTGCTCAGGGGCGAGTGCCGGTTCTGTCACCTCCGGCTCCGGCGATTCAGCCGGCTGATCAGCGGGCTCAGCCCCTTCAGGCATCGTAAACCCGACGGTGGCGCTGAACTTGCGGCTGAAGGTCTGGCCATCGGCCACCACGTCAAAGGTGTAGAGGCCCGCGGCTGGCAAACGACTTACCGTATCCCGGTAAGTGCCGTCTTCCGGCGGCTGCTCTCCCGACAATACCTTGGTTCCACTTCTGCCATCCTCGGAGGTGATACTGAGGCTGACCTCAATCACACCCAGAAAATCGGGATTAGTGATTTTCTCCCCTTCTTCGAAAAAGCCGACCCGGAGCTTGAGGGGCTCCTGCAATGTGAATGATGGAGGCAGAGGATTGACCACCATCCTCAGATCGCTAACGACCGTAACCCGGCTGCCCTCTCCGAGTTCGCCATTAATGCGCCACTGCCCTGCCAACGGCTCATTGACCGTAATAAGATCATAACCGGCTTCCCTGGCCCACCGGACGTTGTCGGGAAACTCCGAAAGATTAACGACCCGATCGTCCGGGCGCACGAGGGCAAGCTCCCGGGTGGCAGAGGTTTCAGACTCGCCCCAGAAAATCAGGGCGGTAAACTCACGAACGCCCTCGTCCACAGTAAAGCCATTGCCCTCAATGGGAATCTGCTCCTGTGGGACCGCGGTATTCAATGCCTGAAGAAATGCCAGGTTCAGCGCATCTGCTGTATCCGCCACCTGGAAACGACCGCCGGAGTCTGTCGCCAACGCTTTCAGAAAGTCGGTATCGGCGGCCTCAGAGAGAGCTACGGGGTGAAAGGTAGCGCCCCTTTCGATGAGATCAGCGACAATCGTATCCAGAATACGAGTTTCCTCTGCGGTATTCTTTGCAGGATCGTCGGAGATATCGACCTTGCCGTCGGTCAGCAGTATAAAGTGGGTCCGGCTCAGATCGCCGTCTGTGAAATAATCATCGCTGGCTGTCTCAATAGCCGCGCCAAGGTTTGTTCTGAGTGCGACCGAGTTAATCTGAGCTGAGCGCTGAATGGCAATTTCCCGCCATGCGTTGGTCACCTCACGGTGCGGCACCAGCATATTGACATATTGCCCGAAGGTCCAGACACCCGCGGAGGCCCCCTCTGGCAACAGCCGGGCCAGCAGACGCACGGCGGGCTGTCGCAGGTTGTCCGGATCGGTGTCTTTCATGGAGCCCGAGATGTCGACTATGATCCGGACGTCCGACTGCTCCGGCAGTTGAACATCGTCGCTCTCCTGGGCATTCAGCCCGGCCGGCAGACTGAGCACGAAGCAAATTGCAACCAGCCCAAACCATCTCGATGTCATCTCTCTCAAGGCATCCATCCTTATCTTTTTTTTCTTTTTCGCGCTATTTACGAACAAGACGGTAGCGAACCAGATCCAACACCCAGACCAGCAGCATGACCAAGCCGGCGAGCCCCAGGTTAAACATGGCCCGACCTGAAGCGTCGGCGTCGCCAAGAATCATTTCATAGCCGCCGAACAGCCAGGCCGGAATCCACCAACCGGCCAGATCGGGTGATTCAACCGGCGTGAGCAGCAAGGCCACCAGGGCGGCGAGAATCAGGGTCCGCACTCCATAAAAAGGTAGAAAACGGATCAGGCTCTTCATCATGTAAAAGAACACGACAAAGGCTATAGCGTAGGCGGCCCAGAAAATCCCATAGGCCATTTGTGCATCGGTATCAATCATTACAGGATCCAGTGAATGATATGTTCTTCCCAGTCTTCTTCCGGCACGCGGTCTTCTGACATCACCTTGTGACGGATCGAAACGCCGGCCTCGTGCACCGAATCCGGATCCCCACTTCGAAGAGGATGCCAGTCGGCCAGTGGCCGGTCTTCAGCCAACGTCCGGTAGGCGCAGGTATACGGCAACCAATGGTAGTCGCTGACGGTATCCGGTGTCAGCACTGTGCAGCCCGGCACTTTCTGCAGCCGCTCTTCATAAACGGTGCATTGGCAGGTTTCCTCGTCCATGTAACGACACACCAGGTCGGTGTGGTAAACCTCACCAGTGTCCTCGTCTTCCAGTTTGTTCAGGCAACACTTGCCGCAACCGTCGCAGAGGGACTCCCATTCCTCAGGCGTCATCTCGCGCAGGCGTTTACGCTGCCAGAACGGCACCTGGGCAATCATGGATTGCGCTGTTCCAGCTTGCGCTTGAAGTCCACCACGTAACCTTCCTGTTCTTCGGGCATCTGCAGAAAGAAGTCCTTCTCGCCGATCGCTTCCAGAACCTGCTTGCCTGTGGTTCTTGCCAGCTTGCGGTCCGGTGTCAGCACCAGGTCCATGGAATGGACCGGCTGCCCGAAGATACCCCGGAGGCTCTCTGGGAGCTCCTCCCATTTCTGTCCGCGGCGAACAAAAAGGTAGGTGTCGTTCTTCTTGCTGCTCCGGAAAACAGAGACAAATTCACGCTCTTTCATGACTTCAGTAATTCCTCGATATCAGCGCGAACCGGCGCGAGAATCTGCGCCCGCCAACCCTGGAAAAATTCGTGTTGCGCCAGATCGGGATGCTGCACAACCTTCTCAAGACGCTTTCTGGGCGCCAGCAATTCCATTGGAATATCAGCATCTTCCGCCGCCTTTCTGAAAAGACGCTTTAACTGTTTGAAGAATCCCTGCTGATCCCGGGATAATGGTGGCGCGATCCTCTCAAGGGACGAATTATCCGCGGTCGATCCCCGGCTAACAAGTTCAATAAGGATATCGCCATACCGACGGACTGCGCCGGAGGGTACGCCCTGGATGTTGGAGAGCTCTTTCAAGGAGCCTGGCAGCCTTTCCGCAATGGCAATCAATAACGCATCCGACAACACCCGGTTCCTGGGCCGGTCCCGCCGCTGACATTCCAATTCACGCCAACGAACCAGCTCTCTGAGTACCCCCTGTTGCTGAGCCGAAAGCGTCCAGCCACCTCGCAGTTTCAGATAATGGTTATCCGGATCTTCCTGACCCGCCAACTCATCGGCAAAGCGAGCCGATTCCTCGACCAGGGCCGCCTCCAGTCCGCGATCACGCAATAATCCGCTGACCCACTGGTACATCGGCTCCAGAAAACGGATATCCTCTATGGCGTAGCGTTGCTGGGCTTCGCTCAGTGGTCTTGCCAGCCAGTCAGAGCGGGTGGCGGACTTGTCCACGGTCTCGCCGAACAGGGTTTCCACCAGCCTCGCGTAACCCAGGGAAAACCCGGCGCCAGCCATCGCTGCCCCGATTTGAAGATCAATAACACCGGCAGGCTCAATCTTGAGCCACTGGCGAAACAGTTCCAGGTCTTCGCTCATGGCATACAGGAGCTTTGGGGTATTGGGATCCGCCAGGATTTCCCGAAAACGTCGGGATTGTTCGGCAACGGACGGGTCCACCAGGCAGAACTCGCCGTCGAGACCCAGCTGAACCAGGCCCGGTATCGGGTAAAAGGTGTTTACCCGCTCGAATTCAGTGTCCAGAGCCAGAGGCCTGCCCGGTGCGCGATCCAGCCATTGGTCCAGCGCCTCCGGCTCCCGGACCCAATGAATGCTGGCCGGAGCCGGGGGAACGTCAACAGCCGCAGCGGCCTGGGCAGAAATATCCATAAACGTGCCTGGTAGGGTTATTCGGTCTGGTTCAATCGGAGAGCGGCTTGCGGCCGCGGAATGCGTGAGTCAGGGTAAAGCCGTCAACATAGCCCAGCTCGCCACCAACCGGAATGCCATGGGCCAGCCGGGTAATCAGGATCCCCTGGCCATCAAGACGGTCGGCTATGTAGTGGGCGGTAGCCTCGCCTTCCACGGTCGGGTTGGTCGCCAGGATCAGTTCCGTAACGCCTTCGTCGCGGATCCGCTTCAGCAGGCGTTCGATGCCGATTTCTTCCGGCCCCACGCCATCGATGGGTGACAGGTGCCCCATCAAGACGAAATAACCGCCGCGGTAGTCACCAGCCTGCTCAATCGCCAGAAGATCCGAGGGACTTTCCACCACACACAGGGTACCGGTGCGCCGCTGGGGATTTTCACAGATACCGCAAATTTCGGTGTCGGCAAAGTTCTGGCAGCTTTCGCAGCGACGGACACCGTTCATGGCCTGGCTTAATGCGTCGGAAAGACGGGTGCCGCCGGAACGGCCACGCTCCAGCAAATGGAAAGCCATGCGCTGGGCAGTTTTCTGGCCAACTCCAGGCAGGCAACGAAGGGATTCTACAAGCTCATCAACCAGGGGGCTGAACGCCATGAAAGGTCCTCAAACGACTGCAGGATGAAATTCAGAACGGCATCTTGAAACCGGGCGGCAGACCCATGCCCGACATCATACCGGACATTTTCTCCTTCTGATTTTCCTCGACGCGCCGAACGGCATCGTTCACCGCCGCGGCCAGAAGATCTTCCAGAATGTCCTTTTCCTCAGACATCAGAGATGGGTCGATATCCACTTTACGAACGTCGTGGCGGCCATTCATGGTGACTTTGACCAGCCCGGCACCGGCTTCGCCAGTGACTTCTGCCTTGGCGATCTCTTCCTGGGCCTTTTGCATCTCTTCCTGCATTTTCTGGGCTTTTTTCATCATGTCGCCCATATTATTCATCATACTTTATCTCCTGCTTGTCTCTGGCCTTGTATCGGCCGGCCGGATGCTGTCTTCGACTACCCGCGCCTCGAATCGTTCAACGATAGACTTTACGACCGGATCCTGGCGAATGGACGCCTCTGCTGCCTCCTGGCGTGCCTTGCGCTGGCGCTCCTCATAAGCCGCCGGGGTATGAGGCCCGGGATTGCCGTGCTCTGTACGTAACTGAATGGAGTCGCCAAAGCGGTTTCTCAAGGCAGCGAGAATCTTTTCCTCGTGCCGGCTGTTCAACAGCCTGGCGTGGCCCTCATCAATGGTCAGGGTAATCAGATCGCCGTCCCGCGACATGGCGCCGTGACTGGCGAGGTTGCCGGGCATACCAACAATGCCAAGACTCCGGAAATCGCGGTGCCAGACGAACTCGCCCTCAGATTCAGGGGCAGCTTCGGCCGCTGACTCAGGCTCTGCAAAAGCAGGTTCCGGAGCCGGGGCAGGCTGAACAGCTGGCTCGGCGGCAACCTCAGGTGCTGACTCCTCTGTAACAGGAGCCTCATCACTTAAAGGGTAGTTCTCTTCATACCCTCCGGTCGCCTCGGCCTGGGCATCCAGACTGGCCAGCCAGGATGCATCTTCTTCCGCCACCGGCGGCGTTCCCTGGGGCTCAGGCTCGGGCTGAGGTTCCGGTTGTGGCTGTACGGGAACTTCGCTGGCTTCTTGAGCCGGCTCCGCGGTCACGTCCGGTGCCGGCCCAGAGCCTTGCGGCTGCGGTTCGGGCTGTTTCGGTTCCATTTGCGGAGCCGGCTCCTGTGCCGGAGTCGACGCCGGGTCGGGCTCATCCCGTGGCTCGGAGGCCGCAGACTGACCGCCGGAGCTTATAGCGGGCGGCTCGCGCCGATCAGCCCCGGGCCGAAAGGCCAGCATCCGGAGCAGGGTCATTTCGAACCCCATCCGGGCATCGGGCGTAATGGTGAGGTCTTTCCTCCCGATCAGCGCAGACTGGTAAAAAAGCTGGGCATCCTCGGCACTGAGCTTGCGAGCCAGAGCCTGAACCTGCTCGGCATCACCGAGGGCGTTATCGGCACTGCCCGGAACCACCTGTTCCATGGTCACCCGGTGAAAGAGCGATAGCAGATCGGCGAGGATCACACTGTAATCCGGTGCAAAGTCCGAAATCCGGCTGATTTCCGCCAGCAAGGCCGGGCCGTCGCCTTCAACGAGTGCATTCACAATGCGTTCAATATCCCGCTGATCAATCGTCCCCAGCATATTACTGACATCACTGGCGGACAGCTTCTGGTTGCCAAAGGCGATAGCCTGATCGGTGAGGCTCAAGGCATCGCGCATACTGCCGTCCGCAGCCCGGGCCAGGAGCCACAGGGCCGGTTCCTCAAATGGAATTTCCTCGGCACCCAGTACATGACGCAGATGGCCTGCGATGTGCTCCGGCGTCATGCGTTTGAGATTAAACTGCAGGCACCGTGAGAGCACTGTGACCGGCAGTTTCTGGGGATCGGTCGTTGCCAGCAGGAACTTGACGTGTTCCGGCGGTTCTTCAAGGGTCTTCAGGAAAGCGTTGAACGATTGGTTCGTCAGCATGTGCACCTCGTCAATGAGGTACACTTTGTAGCGGCCACGCGTGGGCGCATACTGGACGTTATCCGTCAGCTCACGCATATCATCAACGCCGGTCCGGGACGCGGCGTCGATTTCAATCAGATCCACAAACCGGCCTTCCTGAATCTCCTGGCAGCTCGAGCATTCACCACAGGGGTTCGGGGTTACGCCGGTTTCGCAGTTGAGGCAGCGTGCAAGCAGACGCCCAATGGTGGTCTTGCCTACCCCACGGGTCCCCGTGAACAGATAAGCATGATGAAGACGCTGGCTTTCCAGGGCGTGAATTAACGCCTGGAGCACGTGTTCCTGGCCCACCATATCCTCGAAAGTGCGTGGGCGCCATTTACGGGCAAGTACCTGGTAGCTCATGTTCCGCCAACTGCAGTGAAAAACGGGTTTAACCTTAGCACGGACAAAGATCCAGAAGAAGCAGACTTGATTCCGGAAGCGCGCTCACAAGTTCATGGCTATCAAGGATAATCAGAAGAAAAAACACGAGAGGAGAGAAAACTGGGGGTGACTCCATCAGCGACACCCCGGCACACAATTCCACCGCTGCGGCTGCTCCCTTCCGGGCCTGACCGGGTTCACGGTTTCATGTTGCGGAGGCACCAATGGAGCCACCATAACGGCGTTCCGGGACAATTCCCCGAAAGCGGCGCGCATATTAGCAAAAGGGTTTGCACACTACAATGACAAATCAGCACGCCCGTCAGCATCATCCTTGTAAAGGCAGCGGCACTTCATCCTGGCGGAACCAGCAGGCCAGACTGTAACGAGTGCGGTTTGCCGGTAACACCTCGTGAGGAATTTCCTCGCTCATGAACAAGGCCATTCGTCCTGCCTCGGGCAACACGGTTCCGCACACTTCCTGATCGTTGTCTCGGTTGAAAACCTGAAGGGCGCCACCGTCGGCTGCCTGCCAATCTTCATTCAGATAAAGCACCAGACTCACCACCCGGGATGCCCTGCCCTTAAAGCTGTCCAGGTGTTGTTTATAGAAATCACCTGAGTGGTAGGTAGCATAATGAGTCTCGAATCGCTTCAGCCCCAGAAACAGCCTTTGATTCAGACCCTGCCGAATGGACTCAAAAAACTCGAACAGCGCGGCCTGAGGAGCTGTAATGCCTTGCAGCCAGGCAATCTTGTCGCGCCGCACCGACCGGTCTCGCACCAGATCACTCCCGCGCCCGATGCCGGCTTTTTTCATGGCATCGGTACGATCCAAAATCTGCACTTCCTGTTTCAGCGCAGCCAACAGGTTGGCGCCCAGCCGCGACCCCACATCCAGCGACATCCAGCCGTGCTCGCTCAGCCCCGAAGCCAGCTCATCCAGCCAGTCCTCAGACAAGGCCTCTCGTTGATCCGGCGCAAGGCCCATCAGCTGGACATCACTACCTGCCACCGCATCCTCGGCGCTATGCAAAGGGGTGATAAGGGGATCGTGGATCGGGATGATTACCGGCGCTTCCATCGGCGGGCCTCGTGCGAAATTTGAGCGTATTTTAGGCGCAATTCTCGCCGGAGCGGCAGTTTTAATTTACTCTCTGTGTAGGCAAATACACTTAACCGGTTTCACTCAGTAGATACCCATTAGCAGATAATCATGTCAGAAAGCAGTAACAGGCCACCGCTCTCACTTTCGCCGGGCCAATGGTCCTTCACGCGCTGGAAAACGATCGGGCAACTGGAAGCCCTTGAGGTACACCACCCTTTGTTCCAGGCCACCCTGTTTCTCCAGGGCGCCCACCTGGCAAGCTTCAAGCCCCAGGACGAATCTGACTGGCTGTGGATGAGCCCAACCGCCCGATATGAACCGGGCCACGCTATACGGGGTGGTATTCCGGTCTGCTGGCCCTGGTTCGGCGATCCGGCCCGCAATGCGCCGGAAGTTCGCAAGCGTATCCATACCGACAAAGCCCACGGGTTTGCACGCACCGCGCTCTGGAAACTGGAGGATGTCCGGGAGAACGCCCACGAGGTAGAAATCAGCCTGTCCCTGGATGCCAATGAAGATTTCAGTGATGTCTGGGTTGGCCATGCGCTCGCCCTGCTCACCTTCAGTTTCTCCATCCGCGGATGCCAACTGGCTTTGACAACCACAAACCTGGGGAACGATCCGCTGGCCTTTACCCAGGCGCTCCATACTTATTTGCCGACCAGCGACATAACCCGCACTCGAGTGCTGGGCCTCGGAAACAGCCAGTACATCGACACCCTGGATAACTGGGAATACCGCAACCAGGAAGGCCCTGTGTATTTCGACGGCGAAACGGACCGCATCTACGAGAGCGGCGAAACCCTGACGATCGTGACACCCCGAACTGGCCGCAAGCTCTCGGCCGTAGGCAGTGACTCAACTGTGGTCTGGAACCCCGGTCCGGCCAAGGCCGCAAAGCTATCGGATTTTCCCGAGTCGGCCTGGCAGTCCATGCTGTGCGTCGAAACCGCCAATGCAGCCAGCGATTATCGGGTGCTTAATAACGGGCAAAGCCACACATTAGGCGTATTCATTGGAAGGAAATCATGAGCCTGGCATCGTTTCTGAAATCCCGACTCGTTCCCGCGGAACTGGATCAACATATCAACCGCATCCGCAAACCCATCGGGAGCCTGGGCTACGACCCATGGGGCTATAACAACGAAGCCATGAAGTACGGGCTTTCGCTCACCAAACAGATTTACGAAAAGTACTTCCGGGTACAGGCGCACGGGGTGGAAAACATTCCCGCCGAGGGGCCGGTGCTCATTATTGCCAATCACAGTGGCCAGCTTCCTATCGACGGCCTGCTGATTGGCTATGCCCTTGCCTCCCGGGAAAAAGATGCCCGCATTCCAAGGGCCATGATTGAACGCTTTTTTCCAACCGTGCCCTGGCTGGGCAATTTGCTGAATGAAGTTGGCGCTGTACTTGGAGACCCGGTCAACTGCGCCAAGATGCTCGCCAACAATGAAGCGGTCATCGTGTTCCCAGAGGGCATTCGCGGTTCCGGAAAACTCTACCACGACCGCTACCAGCTCAAACGGTTTGGGAACGGCTTCATGCACCTGGCCATGAAGTACAAGGCGCCGATCGTGCCTGTCGGGGTAGTGGGCTGCGAGGAAACCATCCCGGCCATCGCCAACATCAAGCCCCTGGCAAAAGCCCTTGGCATCCCCTACGCCCCGGTCGCCATGCCCGTGGTACTGCCGGCAAAGGTACACCTGAACTTTGGAGCCCCGATGTACTTTGACGATCTGGAAATCCCCGAAGAACAGGTCACCGAACGGGTTGAGAAGGTCAAGGCGGAAATCAGCCGGCTGATCGACAAGGGACTGAGCGAAAGAAAAAGGCTTTTCTGATGACCGAACATCGCAGACCGCACATTCTGATTACCGGCGCCGCCGGCGCCCTCGCCCAACAGGTCATTGAACAGCTCCGGGATACCTGCGACCTGGTCGCCGTCGATTTCCGGGAACAGGTCTACCTGGGCGACGACATCCCCAGCTACTGCATCGATTTCAACAAGCGGGTGTTCGAAGATCTGTTCCGGCGCTACCAGTTCGATGGCGTGATCCACATGGGCCGGATCATGTCCAGCCAGCTCACCCGCATGCGGCGCTACAACGCCAATGTGCTGGGCACCCAGAAACTGCTGGACCTCAGCCACAAATACGGCATCAAGCGAGTGGTGGTGCTCTCCACGTTCCACGTATACGGAGCCGTGGCCTACAACCCCGCACTCATTGATGAAGCAGCACCGCTCAAGAGCGCCGGGCTCAGCGCCGACCTGATTGATTCCGTGGAACTGGAGAACCTGGCCAACATTTACCTGTGGCGCTACCCGGAGCTGAACATCACCATCCTGCGGCCCTGCAATATCGTGGGCCCGGGCGTGCGCAACACCATCAGCACCCTGCTGGCCAGCGAGCGCGCACCGGTGCTGGCGGGCTTTTCGCCCATGATGCAGTTTATCCATATCGACGATATGGCTGATGCCATTGTACTGGCGTATAAAAAACCGACACGTGGCGTGTACAACGTGGCACCCCAGGACTGGGTGGCGTACCAGCACGCGCTCAAGCTCTGCGGATGCAAACGGATTCAGGTGCCCTCTATCCCACCGATGGTTCCGAAGATGATACTCGGCACCCTGAAGTTGAAGAGCTTTCCGTCCTACCTGATGGCGTTCTTCAAGTATCCGGTGGTGATTGACGGGCGGGCGTTTGTTAATGAGTTCGGGTTTGAGCCGAAGCGACCGCTGAAGGAGATTTTCCGGTTTTATCGGGAGAATAAGAGGCCGGTTTAGTCAACAGCGGCTACATAAGTTACTCTCACTATAAACAGAGCTATTCTTTGGAAAGGATTTCTTTACGGGGCACTCTGGCATGTTCAGCAACATGGACGTACTCAGCTATTCGCTGGCAGCGGTTACGTTCGGGCTACTTACAATACTGGTAGTATCCCGCTACCTGCGACGGGGTGTCGACCGGGCACTGGCACTCGCTGCGACAGTAAGCATGATTTGGGCGGCTACAATCGTCAGCCAGAGCCTTTGGGGGCAGCCTGGATTCAACATCCGCTATCTCGTTGAACTGCTCCGAGACGCCTCCTGGATCTACCTGCTGTTTGCTCTGCTAAAAGATGGTCTAAAAGAAAAAAAGCTCACAAACAAGGTAAAACACATCCTTGGAGCGACTACGGCAATCCTTCTGACGCTGTTGGTCGCCATCGCGTTGATCGAAAATTTCAGTACCGTCGGCATCTCCACGGGCAAAGCCAAACTGCTGGGCCAAATCGGTCTCTCCCTTCTCGGCCTCTCAATGGTTGAACAGATCTGGCGCAATTCGCCAAGTTTTGGCCGGTCAAGTATCAAATACATGTGCATTGGCATTGCCACCATCTTTGCCTTCGATTTCTTCATGTACGCCGATGCACTTCTCTTTGGCCAGGTGTCCGACTCTTTCTGGAACGCCCGGGGATTTGTGAACGCCCTGCTCACGCCACTGTTTGCCATCAACGTCATCAATACCCGCAAGCAACCCGTGGATTTCCAGCTCTCCCGCTCGGCCTTTTTTCATGCGGGCACCCTGGTTTTCGCCGGCGGGTACCTGCTTTTTCTGGCCCTTGGCGGTTATTACGTAAGGGTACTTGGAGGCGAATGGGGGGATGCGCTTCAGGTTCTTTTCTTCACCATTTCACTGGTATTTCTGACCACACTCCTGCTTTCCCGACGTATCCGCTCCAAACTGATGGTACTGATCAGCCAGAACTTCTTCGATTACAAATACGATTACCGGGAAGAATGGCTAAAAATGACCCGGGAGCTGGCCGACCTCAGCGACGATCCTCCACTTCCCGAACGAGTTATCCGAATGCTGGCCGGGCTTGTCGAAAGCAATGCCGGCGGCATCTGGCTGATAGGTGAACAGGATGCCTATATCCTGAAGGCCGCCGTTAACCTCTCGACACCGAAATACACCATGATCGATGGCGATTCGGAGCTGGTCCAGTTCTTCCGCGATCGTGAGTGGATCGTGGACTTGCACGAGTACCAGTCGGATCCCGTCAGCTACAATCTTCTTGAAATTCCGGACGCCATCACCAAAACACCGGACGGCTGGCTGATCATTCCTTTATACCTCGGCAATGAACTCTATGGCATGGCACTTGTAGGCAACCCCTACGCTCGCGTAGAGCTGAACTGGGAGAACTTTGACCTGATCAAGGTTGTAGCCCGGCAAACATGCAACCTGCTGGCACAGGCAGATGCCCAAAACCGACTGTCCAGGGCCATGCAGTTTGAAGCTGTCAGCAAGGCTTCTGCCTTTATGGTCCACGATCTGAAGACTGTCATCGCCCAGCTTTCCCTGCTCGTGAAAAATGCGCCAAAACACCGGAATAACCCGGCCTTTATTGACGACATGATCAACACCACGGAGCATGCTGTTCGGAAAATGTCCAACCTCGTTGAACACATTCGAAAGCCTTCCGAGGATGATGACAGCAAACTGGTGCCGATCAACCTGACAGAGCTGGTCATTGAGCTCATTGCCCATCATCAACACCGGGCGCCCCATCCTCATTTGGAAGGCACGCCCCCAAATGCCACAATCAAAGCGGATGCCGATCAGCTGCGCAGCGTTCTGGGACACCTGATTCAGAATGCTCAGGATGCAACACCACCCGATGGTGAGGTTGTGCTGACCCTGAAGATCGCAAAAGGTAATGTTGTGCTGTTCATTCAGGACAGCGGCAGCGGAATGACCGAAGAATTTATCAGTGGGCAGCTCTTTAAACCATTTGAGAGCACAAAAGGTCTCACAGGCATGGGAATAGGCGCTTACCAGGCCCGCGAGTACATCCAGAAGCTGGGCGGCAACATCGATGTAACAAGCGAGCCCGGAATCGGCTCCTGCTTTTCAGTTCGCGTACCTCTGGCCGCACCAGGTCCTGCCAAAATGCCTGAGCCGGGATATCCATTGATTTCTGACACTACGGGAGTGAGAGAGGACGCCAATTAACTGCCATTTTCTTGCATCAAGAAAGACGAGCATTGCAAAGTGTCAATGTTCAGTTAAGAATCAGGGGTAAGGACACATACTACAAAAAGGATTTACTGCTGTTGTGACCAGACGACTATTAATCGTAGAAGATGATCCAGGCCTTCAAAGCCAGATGCGCTGGTGTTTCAGTGAGGATCTGGGGGTAACCGTAGCATCCGATCGAGATTCCGCCCTCGCCGCTATCAGGCGTGAGGAGCCGGAGGTTGTTACTCTGGACCTGGGCCTTCCGCCGGATCCGGGTGGGGCCTCGGAAGGCTTTAATCTGCTTGAAGAAATCCTTCGCCTTGCCCCAATGACCAAAGTAATCGTAGTGACCGGCCGGGAAGACAAGGAAAATGCCGTCAAGGCCGTGGGCATGGGTGCTTCCGATTTCTATCAAAAGCCCCTGGATGCAGACATTCTTACTTTTGTGGTTAGCCGGGCCTTCCGACTTGCGGAACTGGAACACGAAAACCGGGAACTCGCCCGGTCTGGCAATGGCACCAATATCAAGGGCATTGTTGCTGCAAGCCCACAAATGCTGGCTGTTTGCCGAACACTGGAAAAAGTTGCCCCCACAGATGTAACCACCCTGATCACCGGCGAAACCGGTACCGGCAAAGAACTCCTTGCACGAGCTTTGCATGACCTCAGCCCGCGCTCAGAAAAACCGTTTGCAGCCATCAATTGCGCAGCGATTCCGGAAAACCTCCTGGAGAGCGAACTGTTTGGCTTTGAGAAAGGCTCATTCACCGGAGCGACTCAATCCAAAAAAGGCAAAATCGAAAGCGCTAACGGCGGGACTCTATTTCTGGATGAAATTGGCGACATGCCTATGGCGCTCCAGGCCAAACTGCTGCGCTTCCTGCAAGAACGCGTGATTGACCGGGTGGGCTCGGTAAATGCCATATCCGTTGATGTTCGGGTGGTTTGCGCGACCCACCGAGATGTCAGGCAATTGATTGAAAGCGGGGATTTCAGGGAAGATCTGTACTACAGAATCAGCGAAATCACTCTTGATGTGCCCGCAGTCCGGGAACGTGAGGGCGATGCTCTGGTTATAGCACAGTCCCTCCTGAAATCGCTGGGCAAACATATGGATCGCCCCAACCTCTCGTACAGTGAAGATGCCATCAACGCCATTAACAATTACCCATGGCCGGGCAACGTTCGAGAGATGATCAACAAGGTAAAACGAGCCATCATTATGGCGAACAGTAAGCGGGTGACCGCCGAAGATCTTGAACTCGACGGGGGTCAACAAGGCCAGGACCAGCAACTTAACCTGAGGAAAGTGCGGGAAAACGCCGAACGGGCAGCCATTTTACAGGCGCTCCAATCCTGTAGTTTCAATATGGCCCGGGCCTCCCGCCTGCTGGGCATTACCCGGCCAACCCTATACAACTTGACCGATAAATATCGGATACAAACTTCATCTGAATCACCAGGTACCTGAGTAGCAAGCAGGGAATCCACAATAAGATTTAAAAGGGAAAGGAACAGGGCCATGAAACCAGTGTCAGCAGTACGTGCCACCTTCCTGGTAGTTGCCATTTCGCTCACTCTCGCAGGTTGCAGCGAAGAAGAACAAGAAATGAGCCAAGAGGAGATCCAGTATCTTAGTCATATGGATCAGTCCCGGTTTTTCCAGCGCCAGGGGGAGCTTAAGGCCAGCACTCTGGAGGCCCGTAGTGCGATTGAGCTGCAGCCGGAGCGCGTAGAGCCGTATCTTTTAATCATCAACAACCTTCTTACGGCTGGCGATGCCAAGAATGCCGAGCGCATGCTCGACCAGTTGCTTTCGGATATTGGCGAAGAATCCATTAGCCAACAGAATGCTAACGATGCAGCGCTGATCCGTTCGGAAGCCCATTTGATGCAACGCGAGCCTGAGGAGGCGCTGGCGGTACTTGATGCGCTTGAAGACCCGGACCGCGTTCAGCAGCTGGAAGGAGCTTTACTCAGAGGAGAAATTCACTTGGCCGCAGGCCGTCTTGATCAGGCGGCAGAAGCGTATTCGGTTGCACAGAATACTGACCCTAATGCAGTCCGGCCATTAATCGGTCAGGCCAGGGTGGCTTACCGTCAGAACAAGCCCGGTGAAGGTGATGAGTATATTGCTCAAGCCGAAGAACTTGATCCGGACCACGTCGAACTATGGCTCCTCAAGGCCGGCATTGCGCAAGACAGAAAGGATTGGCCAGACGCCGAACAAGCATTGATAAATGCGCTGGAGACAATCGGTCAGTACGACGTTATGACATACCAGAAGTTTGAAACCATGTCGGCGCTGATCAATGTACTGCGGGAACAGGGCAAATCCTCTGAAGCCTTTGTCTACGAAGAAATTCTCGCAAAATCAGCGCCTGGCACCATCAGGAGCAACCTGATAGCGGCACAAGAGGCATTCAACAACGGCGAACTGAATAACGCCGCACGCTATCTCGAGGAAGTACTGTCCCAGGCTCCGAGCCAGCAGCAGGCCGCACTGATGCTGGGCCTTATTCGCTATCGCCAGGGCCGGCCAGAGGAGGCTGAAGCCCTGCTAGCCCCGGTTGCCGATATGGAGGACTCGGAGCAGGCGAGAAAACTACTTGCGGCCACCCGCCTGCAAATGCGCAACCCGGAAGGCGCCCGGGAAATCCTCGCCAATCTCGAAGACCAGGATTCAGACCCGGAAACCCTGGCGCTGGTGGGCATCGCCTCACTGGTCAGCGGCGACACAGAAAGCGGCGAGCAGTTCATCGAAAAATCGCTGGACCTCGCCCCCGACAACAACAACCTGCGGTTGCGGTATGCAACGTATCTGGTGCGCACAGGCCAGACCGAAAGGGCCATCGAACAGGCCAACCGGGTACTGGAGAGCGATCCGGAATCAGAACAGGCAAGATTGCTGGTTGTCCAGGCCCATGTATCCGCCAACAACAACGATGCGGCCATCGCCGCGGCGTCCGACTGGGTTAAGGAACAACCAAAAAGTGTTGCCGCACTGGTTACCCGTGGCAATGTCGCCGCCAACGCCGGGAATATCGAAGAGGCCAGGCAGTATTACCAGAGAGCCACGGAAGCGGATAGCGAGAACCCCGCCGGGCTTAACGCCCTGGGCAACCTGGCACGGTTACGCAATGAAACAGACCAGGCAAAAGACTACTACCGCCGTGCCATTGAACTGTCCCCGGACAATCGCCAGGCACTGCAGGGGATCTCCTCGGTTATGCCGCGTGAAGAACTGAAGGCGCTGATGGAAGAGGTCCGGGAGAAACACCCGGACGCGTATGGCCCCAGGCTGATATTGCTGGAATCGGCATTGATTGACAACGACACCCAACGGTCCGATGAGCTGACCGCCGGCCTGCTTGAACGGGAAGACGAATCCAGCCCTGCCCCGGCAGAATCACTGGTTGCTTCCGTGTACCATGGCATTGCCACCCAGCTGGCCCAGCGTGAACGCCTGGAACAGGCAGCTGACGTGCTTCGCCGGGGGCGCATACTGTTTCCGGATAACGAAGAAATCGGCATCCAGGCGGCTGCCATTGAGTTCACCCGGGGAAATGCCAAAGAGGCCCGGGACATCCTGAGAGACGTCAAACAACAACATCCCGAATCCGCAACGCCCTTCCGCATCGAAGCCCGCTACTTTGAAAGGCGGGAGGAGTATCAGGAAGCCGCCGAGCTCTATCAGCTTGCCCTTGAACTGGAACAAACCGCCGAACTGGAAGTCGCCCACGCCCGCGCCCTGGTTCGGTCCGGGCAGCGCGACAAAGCTGTCGAATCCCTCGAAAACGCACGCCAGGCTTTTCCACGGAACCCCCAGGTGCTGATGAGCTTGGCGGTACTACACCAGGAAAACGAGGCGCCTGAAAAGGCAATACCGCCCTATGAAGAATTGCTTGAAGTAACACCCCGGAACGTGGTGGCACTCAACAACCTGGCGTGGATCTACCACCAACAAGGCGACGAACGCGCCATGGAACTGGCCAGGCAAGCTTTCGAGCTGAACTCCGGCAACGCCGCCATTGCAGACACCTACGGCTGGATTCTGTTCCAGGCGGGAAAAACAGAAGAAAGCCTGCCCGTGCTTGAAAAAGCCCACGAACTGCAACCTGATTCGGAGGAAATTGCCATGCACCTGGCTGAGGCCTATCGCGCCAACGGCCGCGATGCGGACGCAAAACGGGTGCTGGAGAAGTTTGGTGACCAGGGGTAAACGCGGAAAGACACAGACGCCATAACTACCGCCACATAATACCGAACCGTTCGTAGGCTTTGGTGGCACTCTCCCTCCTTCGCAACAACAGTACTTTACTCATCGTAATTGTTGCGCAAGGAAGGTAGTGCGTTAGTCCTCGCCTCTTTTCTTTTCCGCAACTTGTTTATTCACAGCGGTCACCACCTCTTCCATCACTGAATCTATTAGTGAAGACAAACGATTTTTCCCATCACAGTCTTCGCAATACACAGCAAATACGATCAGAGAAGCATCGCTGCGGGAATTCATAAGCCCCCAAACCTGGGCCAGCTTGGCTCTCAGGTTATCCGTCTCCCAGAATCCCTCTACGTAATAGGTGTAGGCAATGTGTATCCGCGTGTCGGTAAACCGTTGACGAAGCGTCAAGCCTTTGAGGGGGACTTTCCCTGGCCCGGACAGAGTGAAAAATGTCTCTGGATACCAGCGTTCCCGATCATAAACCCGATTCGAATACTGGATTACTTCAGCACCCTCCCGCTGATAGTCGTAGCTGTAAACCGCCGCAAAAAGGGATTCACCAGGCCCTGATTGATCGCCCGCACCTCTCCGGTCAAACAGTGTCTGGGTATACAGCCAATCTGGGTTCTGAACCCTTGGACGCCAGCCCTCCAGGTTGGTTGAGAAAAGCGGACCGTAACGTTCCCCAACCAGCTTAAGGTCCAAAGCCAGAGGTTCCGGCTTTATGTCGCGATCCGACGATGGCAACGCGGCCCATACCAGAACCGGCAAAAGTGCGGTGATAACAACACCAACTTTCAGCCGCATGGCGCCAGTGCGGCTAAACGATGCCAAAGGTTCAGTCGCTTCCACCTTCTGATCCGAGTCCCGCTCTGCCTTCATCGACTCCAGTCGTCGACCCACCAGGAACAGAGGAATCAAGGTGGCTGCAAACACCCACCAGCCAAAACTTTCGTGGTCTTCAATCAGAGAGGATTGCATGTTGGTTTCGTGGCCCATGTAAATAATCACGAAAACTCTTATCCAGTTGGCGAAAAGCGCAAGTAACACACTCGTCGCAAACAGGATTACACGGGCGCGAAGGGTGCGCAGATTCAACTCGCCATAGATCAGCGACAACGACTGGCCAACCAGCAGGTACCGCAAACCCGAACAGCCATTGGCAATCTCAAAGGCCCCCACCCCTATGAGATAAACAAACACACCCTCAATTTCAAACTCAATATCAAACAGGCCGAGTAACAACTGATTGATTTCTACCGTAATGACCTGAAGCGTCCAGGACAGAAAGTCCCAGACCGGCATCGCAAAAAACAACAACCCTACCGGCGCAATAAAGAACCGGACCTGTTTCCATCCTAAAAGAATGGCCAGCGCACCAAGCAGTAGCGGAACCAGCATCAGATGCTGGAGCGCCTGCACCCGCAGCAGATCACCCATTCCATAGGCTAGCAGCGCCAGCACAAAGGGCATTAGCCACAAGGGATAAAAACCGGGTACCAGAGCTCGCTGTTTCAGCACACGGAATATCAGAAAAACAGAAACCAATAGCAGCAGAAAACCGTGAGAGTAGGATTCATCAAACCTGAGCCACCGGCTGACAATACCCTCAACGGTTGGCCAGATAAGCAGGAAAAGGGCGCCAAATACTAAAAGGAACGGAGATGCCGCCCGGATCAGGCCACGAAAACGAATCCTTCCAATCGCCATACGCCTACACCCCTTTCCTGCCAGCGGATCCCCGGCTTATCGGGCCTGTCCGTCGAGGTTTGTGCCACGACAGGATCACAATCCCACCCTACGACTGAGCCCCCTCGCCATAAACAGGGGGCTGGCCGCCTGGATACGATACAGAGCCTTGAGCAGAGGGCTGCGAACTACCTGGAATGTGGAGAAATGCACGGCCTCACCATGAAAGTGCGATTTATAGAACTGATTTTTACCATTACCGGCGAGCAGATCATAGGCGCTCGTTGCCCCGTCACTGAAAGCAGCTTCAATGGCGTGCCCCAAGTGAAGGTAACCCAGGGACACTTTCGGGTCGAAATCTTCCTCATACCCGGCCTGAAGATTATACCGGCAGCCGCGAACCACCACATCGTACAAAACAGAAACACAGTGTTCATTGTACAAAATCAGACTCATCGCCGGCTCACCTTCACACAGATGCAGCCTTTGCAGCAGCAGGCGGTGAAACCTCAGCGCTTCCCTGTCGAACGCCGGTTTCCCCCAGCGCTTCATATGGAAAGCGTTGAGGCGCCCAAAAAAGTCCCCATCACGGCCTTCCTCATGGTCAAGAAAATCAAGCTCACCCTGCTTTTTCAGGTACGATCTGCGGTTATAGGCTTTAAGCCGGGTATTCTTTCCAAGCCCGGCCAACCAGTCATCAAAGCGGCCAGTGGTATTGATGCGAATTCCGACATCTTCGGTTCGGTGAATCATCCGATAACCCCGCTGGTCATAAAACCGCCCGACTTTAAGGCTCTCCAGCTGATCCACGGGCACATCGGTACTGATCATCTCATCCCATTTTAGCTGTTCCAGCGCCGGAACAAGCGCCGCCGTGACCGCCTGCTCACTGCCCCGACGGGCAATGATTGCGCAATACTCCGTCCGCACCGTTGGTGCAAGCCGCCAGGCATTACCTATCATATAAAGGCGGGCAACCCGAACACCGCCAGGCATCACCAGAACCCGGCGACAGAAAGGGCCAATGCCGACTAGCTCACCCCGCTGATCAAAGACACCCAGCAGTACCAGTTCCATACCCAGAACCTGGGACCAGGTTTCCCACCAGCTATACAGCCAGGGCCAGCTCATGAACAGTGGATTGGCATCGGAGGCTCCAAGGCACGCCTGCCATTCCTCCGCCATGGCGGCAAATCCTGCCTCGGAAACCGGCTTAACCCTCAGCATGGCGCACGCTCCAGAGCCGACACACCCGGCACGGTTTGCGGGTTGTAAAAATCACTGGCGGCCTGGAGGAACTCTCCATCGGAGTCACCGGCCATGATAAACCAGACAGAGGAACCGGCAGCAGGCTCCGCTCCCGGCTCGTAGACATAGAAACGTGGCCGACCCCGGAGCTGAACAAAGCCTTCCGCCAGAAACGTTTCTGCCAGTTCCGGGTCCGAGGTAACAGAAAACACCTGATCTGCATGGGGCCAGTGCCGGACCGCTGCACCCACAAGGGCCCGTTTCAGTGGCCGATTCCGGGCCGGCCCGCAATAATCGACAATACGCAATGTGCTCTGGCTGAACCGGGTAACCAGTGTTGCCGCCAGCTCATCATCCTGCCAGGCACAAACGAACCCGTACCGGCCCAACGGGTGCCTCTGGTAACGCCAGTCAAGGTAAGCAAAGTCTCTTCTAACAATCCTTCCATACTCCGGGGCACAACGCTCCCAGAGCGCATCAACCCGGTCTCTTTCAGGCAGGTTTGAGCGCACTTTAATACCCATTCCAGAGATGCCCGGCACGGCGGAGAACGCCCGCCGCAGACGGTTCAGCCACTGGAGACCGCCCAGCAACCAGCTACGAAGCCCGTTGCGCCGGCGCAGCATCCTGTAGCTTCTCACCGATTCATCGGGCACCCATCCAAGGTGACGGAGCACCTCGCTGGCCCGGTTACTGATACCAAAGGCCATGATGACAGGCGCCTTCCTATGCAGCTCGTGCTTGATGACACTCCCCAGCCCCTGCCCGCGCCACGGCTCAGCGAGGTAAAAATCACAACTCCACAAAACCCTTATTGCTTCTCCCTGGTCGGTCGCGCGAGCGGCCATCACGCCGTTGAATCCCACCACTGTGTCCTCGTCGTCAACCAGCACAACGGGCGTGAAGGGCAAACCAAACGGATTGGACTCAAATTGCCAGTGCCACAGTTCCGCCTTGTAGGGCACGTCCCTGAACAGTTTCAGAACGCCTTCCCGGTATTTCGGCTGCCAGGGCACACACCGGGGCACCCCGCTGCCAGCGGCCACAACCCTTGCCTTTGAACCCGGTATCATCTTCGGGGCACCGCAACGCGATACAGCGCTCGCCAGACAACCGAATCCAGTGGCGCATTGTGCAGTGCCCCGGCAATGGCGCCAACGGCCTTGCCACGTTCACCGGCACTGGCAAAGTACCTTGCCTTGCGACAATAGAAACGGGCCAGCCCCCAGCGACGTTCACCGGGAGACAGAACTTCTCCATACCGCGCCAGAAATTGCTGGATAATCCGCTCGTTCGCAGCATATCGCCTGCGCTTATCCGATGAAATCTGATCCGCCATCACCCGATACGAGGCGACAATGCCGGGCTCATACTGGTAACAGTACCGGGCGGAGAACCTCAGCCAGAGCTCGTAGTCATCAGCAACACCCACCGAGGTATCAAAACCGCCCATCTCATCAAAGCACCGCCGCCTCACCAGCGCCGTGGTAATACTCACGCTGTTGTCAGCCAACAGATACCGCGTGATCCGGCCGGAATAACGCCTCATATTCTGAAGGCTGACAACCGAACCCTGCTCGTTAATTGTAGCCTCATCACCATGGACGATATCAACCTCGGAATTTGCCCGGAAAACAGCCAGCTGCTTCTCCAGCTTGTCTCGAGCCCAGACATCATCGGAATCAAGAAACGCGATAAAATCCCCCGTCGCCTGCTTGAGGGCAAGATTACGGGCATGGCTCTGGCCCTGGTTTTCCTGGTAGACATAACGAACTCGCCTGTCAGCAAGAAAGGGCTTCAGGACATCAGGTGTATTGTCTTCGGAGCCATCGTCCACAATGATCAACTCAAAGTCCCCGAAGGTCTGAGACAGAACACTGGCAACAGCAGCCGGCAGGAACCGGGCCCTGTTGTAGGTTGGAGTGATTACGCTAATGACCACCAATGCACGCTCCTGAAGCCATCCATGACGATTATCTTTTTAGGAGTAGTTTACCCAACGCTCGCCACGGTCCTTGCCACCAAGGGTAATAATTAATCCCCCTGGCGATGTCGTAAATGGAATCCCGGAACGATTTAATAGATATTTCATAACGGGCTTTTCTAATATAAAAGTGGCTCAGACCCTGCCGCCGTTGCCTGCTCGTAACAGCATCAGGATACTGCTCAAGAAATTTAAGAAGTAACCTTTCGTTACTGGAGAATCGCTTTTTCTTATCAGATGAAATCTGATTCTCCATAACTCGATAATAGCTCAAAAATTCGGGAATATAACGAAACTCGAACCTGGTAGAAAACCTGAGCCACAATTCATAATCTTCCGCTACACGATCTGATTCATTAAAGCTGCCCAACTCGTCAAAGCATTTTCTACGTGTCATAGTGGTATTCATGCTTACAAAATTATCTTTTAGCAGGTGATGAGTAATGCGGCCAGAATAACGTTTCATGGTATTCTTACCGATCTCAGCGCTCTTCTCATCAATCAAGATGCCGTCTCCATAAACGATATCAGACTGTGGAAACCGGCTAAATTCCAGAAGAGAACGAACAAGTTTGTTAGGCAGCCACGCGTTATCGGAATCGAGAAAGCAGATAAACTCTCCACTGGACTCAGATATGCCTTTATTTCTCGCTACGCTTTGACCTTGGTTAGACTGATAAAAATACTTTATTCTTTGATCCGTCAGATAAGGCTCGACTACCTCTCTTGTGCTATCAGTTGAGCCATCATCTACAATTATAAGCTGAAAGTTTTGATAGGTTTGAGCAAGCACGCTATCTATAGACTCAGGCAAAAAATCAGACCGATTAAAGGTGGGTGTGATAACAGAAACTAACGGATTTTCATTCGCCACAACTATACCCTTTAACCATGATTCGAAATATTTTAACCCATCTATCAAATTATGATGTCCACTCAGTCTAGCCAAGCCTGAAACATCAGAATACCCCATAACTCAAAACTATAGTCTTCCCTGCCGGAAAGGTGTTCATTCCAAACCTGCCGGACCATGTCTGCTTTCCAGTAACCCTGCTCCCTCAGCTTCACCGGTTCCAGAAGGCTCTCCGCCCAGTCCCGCAAAGATCCTCTCAGCCAGGCCGCCACCGGCACTGCAAATCCCTGTTTGGGCCGGTCGATCAGTTCCCGGGGCACATGGCGGTACAGCACCGACCGAAGCACCTGCTTGCCGACACTCCCCTGCATATTAAGAGATGCGGGCAGCCCCATGGCGAACGACACAACACGGTGGTCCAACATGGGGATACGGGTTTCGAGGCTGCAAGCCATGGCGGCACGGTCCACCTTGGTCAGAATATCGTCTGGCAGATACCAGTTCAGGTCCCGCCACATCAGCGTTTTCAGGTCATTGTCCGGCACCTGGTCCGGAAGCGGGCCGGTCAGCCCGTAACGGCCTTCATCTGGTTCAACCAACGCCATGGCCGGATCGGGCCAGAAAGACACAGACTGACGGTAGAACTCAGACAGGCTCCTGGCAGAGGCAATAGCTCTGGCCCGTGCGAGACGGAACCGGATGGCTTCCACACTGCGCCCTTTCTGGGAAAGCACCAGGGTACGAATGGCCTGAGCGGTCAATCCGGGCGGCAGCCGACCCGAGAGCGCTTTCAGGCGGGAACCAAACGAACGGCGACGCTGCCATCCACGCAACATACCCGGATAGCGGGTGTAACCACAGAACAACTCGTCGCCGCCATCACCGGAAAGTGCCACAGTTACGTGCTTGCGAGTCATCTCGCTGACCAGATACGTGGGCAACTGGGACGAATCTGCAAACGGTTCGTCGTAGATCTGCGGCAAACGCGGCACCAGGTCCCTTGCGTTCCGCTCTGTCACATAGAGCTCAGTATGGTCCGTGCCCAGGTACCCCGCCACTGCCGCCGCATGTTCTGCCTCATTAAACCCTTCCTCGTTAAAACCGATACTGAAGGTCTTGACCGGGGTCGACGCCTGCCGCTGCATCAGGGCAACGACTGTTGAAGAATCCACTCCACCGGAGAGAAAAGCCCCCAGCGGCACATCAGACACCATTTGCTCACCGATCACGCTGGTAAGCAGCGCTTCAAGATGGTCCGCAGCAGCCTCCACCGTCCAATCATCAGATTCGGCAAACTGATCCTCAAGACGCCAATAACGAGAGGGTTCCGGCAGCTGCCCCGGCTCAAGGCGGGCAAGGTCAACAGCAACAAACGAGGCAGGCAGAAGCTTGAAAATACCGGAGTAAATCGTATGGGGCGCGGGAATCAGGTTATGCCGAACCAGCAAAGGCAAGGCGCCGCGATTAATTCCGCCCTGCCATTGAGGGTGTTGCTGCAACGCCCTGAGCTCCGAGCCAAAGACCAGGGTGCCGCCCTGCCACCCGTAATACAGGGGCTTTTCCCCCATGCGATCCCGGGCCAGGTACAACCGCTGTTCCTGCTGGTCAAACAACGCAAAGGCAAACATGCCGGCAAATCGCCCGAGCGCGGCTTCCACGCCCCAGGCCTCGAAGGCCGCAAGCATAACCTCCGTATCCGAATGGCCGCGGAAATACGCCCCGTCAGCCGCCAGCTCCTCGCCCAATGCCTGGAAATTGTAGATTTCACCATTGAAAGCGATCACAAACCGGCCAGAAGCCGAAGCCATCGGTTGAGCACCCAGGGGTGACAAATCCAGAATGGATAAACGACGGTGGGACAGGCCAACGGACAAGGCATCGTTCAGCCACACCCCACCGGCATCAGGCCCACGATGGACGATGGCCTCCCCCATTTTCCGGAGCCTTGTCTCGCAGGATTCCCTGTTGATATTACCGCCAGCCTCAGCAAACCCTGCAAAACCGCACATTGTTCAGTTCCTTCCCAGTCTGCGGGACAGATACTCACCAATGTAATCCCGCTCTTCCCTGTTCAACACCAGAAACCAGAAACCAGCAAGCCAGCCAAAACTACCGAACACCACACCCGTCAGAATATCAAAATAGGAATCGTATACCCATACATCACCAATGCCGAGCAGGATCGCCGCCATGATTACGGCCGGAGCCACCCCGGGCACAACGGCCGATAACAAATACTGGCGTACTGGCAGATCGAGATGCTTGCAGGTATACCGCAGGTACACCGGCACAAAAATAAGCCCTGGCACCACCGACGCAAAGGCAACCCCCTCAAGGCCAAAAGGATGCACCAAGATCAGGCTAAGGGTGATATTCAACAGTGCAGCCATGGGCGTAAGCTTCGCGAATATACCGTGCCTGTCAATTGCGGTGAGATAACGGCTGGCAAACGGATTGATGAACGGGAAAATGGTAAAGAACACCAGAAAGACAATAATCAGTTCCGCTTTTTCACCAAACTCCGGATCGAGCCAGATGGAAATGAATGGCACCCCCAGAATAAGTACGCCGGTACCCATGGCCAAAAGGATGCTCACTACGTACCGAGACGACAGCAAAAACACCTGGCGGATGGTTTCGTTCTCCTCCTTGGCGCTCAACCCACTGAACAGGGGCATGAAAGCATGGGTGAGTGTCCACCCGAGACCACGTATGTGCAGGGTCAGGTTGGCGGGAATACTGTAAAAAGGCACCATTGCAGGCCCCATGATCACACCAATCACAAGCACATCTGTTGCGTTTTCTACGCGTGTCGAAATACCCTGAATGAACGATTTGAAGCCAAAGACAATCAATTCCCGAAGCCTGACCCAAGAAAAATTGACAGGCCGGGCCCGAATCGCGCCATGCGCAGGCCGGGAAAGAATCCACATAAACAAAAGATACTTAACGGACAAACCAATAGCATTAATTCCTGCCAGTAATACAAGCCCGTTTTCCGGCGAAATATAGAGATATAAGAGTGATGACCCGACAATTGAATTGAAAATCGTGATGTTATTTTTCAGATAATACTTCTGGAACCCTTCCAGATAGCTCTCTGCCACATATCCCGGAAACGAAATCAGCAAGTATGCACCAATTAGAATCAGAAACAGGGTGTACTTTTGATGGGGCTCACCCTGCGGAGCTACCGAACCTGAAAACCAGAACCCCCAGAAAAAGAAGAATAAAAATAACAGCACCCCAACCAATGCCATAAACGCAAAGGCGGACATGTAGACCGACTGCAAGGCCACTTCATCTTTTTCGGCCAGATGTCGGGCCGCAAAACGGCTTATTGCCGGGCGCAGACCAAGATCAAGGATGCCCATATACCCGACAACGGCCCCGACCATTTCCCAAAGCCCATAATCGTATTTGCCAAGGTTGTATACAAAGATCGGGGTCATCACAAAAGTGATCGCCAGCTTGACCAACATGACGAGAACATTTGAGCCCGTATTGACTAGAAGGGTACGTATCACCCCGCGTCTCCCCGCTTCTCAAGCACACGCTTGAATACCTGTTTCAACTTTGAAGCGGTAATGCTGACATCAAAACGCTCAGCCGCCGTTTTTCGATATTTATCGAATTTCGCCTCAATCTCCGGCTGCGCCGATTCAAACCTCTCCAGCTGTTCCAGTAAGCCGTCTACCGAACCAACACTGAAAACCAGCGTGGGGGAATCCGCCACAACCTCATTCATGCCAATGCAATTGGAAGCAATAAGCGGGCGACCAGACACCATTACCTCCATGGGCAGCAACGGACAGGCCTCCCACTTTGAAGGCATAACAACTGCATCCACGCCTCGAATTGCAGCCCTCACCGAATCCGTCGCAGGAAAAAAATGAAAAAATCCGCTGAGCCCCCGCCGTTCAATATCGGCCTGCTCTTCCCGGATAAAACCGCCCCAACCAAAACAACACACATGTAAAGGTCGATCTGAGCGAGAAACGTTCCAGCGTTCAAGAGCATTCACCAAAAGACCAAATCCTTTCTGCGCCATGAAGCGGCCAAAGAAACCGACAACCAGAGCGTTTTCAGGAATCGAAGCCTCCGCTCGCAGATCCCTCGAGTCATCCCCAAGAAATGCGGCTGTTCTTATACCGTTCGTAACCGCGACAACCTTTCCTTTGCCAGACAGAGCGGGGAAAGTAGCACGGAAGTTTTCTGCCGCGTCCTCACCAACCGGGTTTACCAGATTTGCCAGGGCAAACAACCGGCCCATGATCAATTTCTTTAACTGGCCGAGCCGGCCACGGAACTGGCCCGGCATAAAAACATCGTGGGTGGTAATCACATGAGGAATACGCAAAAGCCACAGGGGCAATGCAGCGATCAGCCCGGCGGTGAATCCGTGGGAGTGAACCAGATCCGGCCGGTTCGCTAAAACCTCACGAACAAGAGCCAGCAACAAAGGAATCAAGCCCTCGGAAGTCTGAGAACTACAACTGACGTTGGCCAAGGGCCCTACCAGAGACTGCAACGCGTCAGACCGGGGCGACACCAGCCTGAAAGCATGGCTCTTTAACGCTTCATCACCATAGACATAATAGAAGTAGGTTCTGATTCCCCCACCAGGATGCCTCGCAAACACAACAACTTGCATCAAAATTCCTTTTCTGGAGGCACGATCAGCGCCTGCCGGACAGATCGACCAGGTTACTGAAACGGTTTTTACGGAGTGTTTGTACTGGCGTGGCCTCTGAAGTTTCCGGGACAACAAGGTTCAACCGCGTTAACCGGTTAAAGACAACAACAGCGCCAGCAAACAGGTACCAATAGTATTGGGAAAGGCCCCAGTAGTTGAAGCTGTAAACAACATACATCCAGAATATGGCCAGCATCGCCTTATTCAGGTTTACGTAAAACGTGCCCAAGGCATCCCCGGCCTGAACAATCAATTTCTGATTGTCTGCGAGCCCTCTATACACCTTGAAAAGAAACCTCAGAAAGATAACGGTGCCGATAATACCGAGCTCTATCAGCAGTTCCGCGTAGAGATTATGGGACGCCTGTCGGCGGCCAAATGCGTATGTTTTCGCCTCGGGCGTGGTCCCGAGCCCATGCCCTACAAGAGGCCGTTCTAACCCCAGTAAAAATTCTTTCTTCATACCCTCAAGACGACCTTCCACTGACGCTGCGTTAGATGTCTCGGATTGCCCGACCAATGACAGGTAGCGATCTTTCTGCTCATCCGTCATGACTTGCCATCCGGCCATGGCAATAAATGTCGCTACGACGATCAGGCTGAACTTCCGGCTGGACTCCTTGAACACAAAAAACGCAACAACCAATAGGGCAAGAAAGGCACCCCGGGATTGCGAAAGAATCAATGCATAAAGCAATGGCGGCACCAACGCTAGATAAAGCAGCCTGGCCTTGAAGCCAGAAGACCACAATAGGTAATGAAGAAACGGTATGATGGTAACAATAACAAAGCCAAGCTCGTTCGGATTAATCACATCCGACGGTGCTCCCGCCAGCCTTTGCGAAAACTCACCGCTGCCAAGATAGGTTCTGCTTCCCCAGTAGCCCTCCGTTATATGCAGAAACAACGGCTCCAGAACGCGGAAGACCTGACAAGCAACAAAAACGGACAGAAAGATTTTAAGTCGCCGGTCCGAATCAACCAAAAGAACGGTAAAAAAGAAAAATACGATTGCCTTAACAAAATCGCTGAGATTGTTCCTGATAACACTGCCTGGCCACTCCACCAGCAGAACAGTGATAGCCAGATAGACCAGAAGCGTCAGCAAAGCGGACACTATTGGATCATTGGTCCAGCCTCTGAACTTTTCCCGCTGCATATACAGACTGATCGTTATGATCAGAACCAGCAGCAAGGTTGGTCTTAATAACGCGTAGGTAGAAAAACGCGCTGAAAGATGCAGAAAAAAATCAATGAGGAAAAAAATGAATATGCCAAATGTGGCTGGGCTTGCCGAGGCATTTGCCGATGCTCCAAACTCGGCCGCCTGACTTCCTTGCCTTGATTGGACTGCCAGTTTATTCATAAGGCGTCTCTTTCGCTGCCTTTCGCCACTTCATCCCCAACAATTCGATCCCTGACACCGCTTTCAGAAACTGAAACTGATCTGAAGAGCTGGCGTGACGGCGCATCGCGTATCTCTGACGGTGCTCACGGCTATCGGCAAAGGCCACGGCAGCGCATGAGAAACCGGCTTCCTGAATCAGTTCAACTTGCTCTCCAACAAAATCATCTGGAGTTCCATTAGGGTAGCAAAAAGAACGCAATGCCATACCAAGGTTCTGGTTTAGCGCCTCGCAGCATCCAAGAATCTCGTTACGAGCCTCTGCCATGCTGACTCTAGCGAGCGACGGATGGGTTGCCGTATGCCCCCCTACTTCAAGCCCTTCCGCCTGCATTTGTTGTAACTGCCCCCAGGTAACGGCTTTATAGTCTTTAGGAGGCTCGTCCGGCAATTCTACCTGCCAGGCGCTGGCCATTGCATCGAGACACTGCAGTTTTTCCGCGTTATCAGCCTTAAGCATGATCTGGTTGATTCGCCAGAATACCTGCTCAAACTCGGCTGCTTTTACCGGAGCCTGGACGTTAAACAGACCGAAATCGAACCTGTTTTCGGTTTCCGGCGACTGCTCCAGCAAATAACGCAGTTGATCAGGCCAAAGCCACAAATCGCCATTTACAAAACCGGTGGTTACGTAAAACGTGGCGGGCACTTTGTATTTTTTTAATATAGGCCAGGCAATAGAAAAAAAATCTTCGTAACCATCATCGACCGTTATCGCGATGCTGTTTCTGGGCAGCGCCTCGCCCTCGTATAGCGCCAAAGCAATGCGTGACACGGTCACGGGGTTATAATGCCGCGAAATGTAGCGCACCTGTTGTTCAAACTCACCGGCACCGACGTGTCCGGGTGCTGGCACCTTTGAAAAACGATGGTACATCAGAATACGGGGGTGGCCCGCTGTAATTGCCCTGGCCATGGCATAACCACCAAACTTACCCGCCAGTTTTACCAATCTCGAAGCGTTCACCGCACCTCCATGTCAGGCAGGCCCACCCGGTTCGACAACACTCTCCAATAGAGGTCTGCATGAGACTCGATCATCGTTGTCAGGTCATGCCTACGGCTGGCTTTCTGAAAACCGGCTTCGCCCATCGCTTTTGCTCGGCCATCTTTATCTTTCAGTAAATCCTCCAGGCAAGTGGCCAACTGCCTGACATACCCACGGGGGAAAAGGTACCCGGTAACACCATGTTCTATGGCTTCGGCATTGCCTCCAACGTCCGAGGCAACCACGGGCAACCGTGCCTGCATGTACTCCACAATCGCGTTGGAGTAACCCTCTGATTCAGAGCAAAGCAAACCTGCGTCCATTACACGAAGGATGTCCCGGACATCGGAACGTACTCCCAGAAAATGTACATGGTCCCCGGCGCCCAGAGACTCCGCCAGCACCCGGTAAGGTTCCTGGTCTCCCCCGCCAATCAGGACTAAATGGCTATCCGGTATCGATTTAGCAACTATTGCAACAGCGTTAATGGCATCACCTATGCGCTTGATCTCGCGCAAATTCGCCACCAGCACGACGAATTGACCGCTTATTGGCAGGCCAAGAGCGCTCAGCACCGCTGGTCGTTCGCTAGGCGGCAGAGGCGATGAATCACCCTCTGGCACAGGATAACCATTATAAATCACTGAAATCCTGGAAGCCGAATAGCCTTCTTTCTCAGCAGTCACCTGTTTAACCGCCTCGCTGTTGGCAACGACTCCGCGCACAAAACGTGCGGTCAACCTTAGTGCCCGCAGATACCTTCCAGTGTACCAATAGCCCATATCCCTGCGTGAAATTACAGTGGGAATACCCACAAGAGAAAAAACCGGCGGGCAGATGACCGACGAATCGTTAAAAAACACATGACAAAGGGCGACGCCTTCCTTCTTTTTTCGTCGCGCAAACCGAAACATGGCCAGCCACGTTTTTATACTGAACAACTTAGAAGCCCCCAACACCTCTGTTTTGCAGGGCATTTTTCCTGACTCAACATAAGTGGAAGGCCGAAGCACTAGAAGCTCAGGCAGGAATTGGTCGGCAGGCAGGTTTGTGATCAGATTCAATAATTGCCCTTCTGTCCCAGCATAAGGACTTGATATTTGATCAATTACAAACAAAACCTTAGTTTTCTTCTCGATAGTCATGAAGCTAAAAGCCTAAATCTAAAGGACTTTTTCAAGACCAAACAGAACACGAGTGGATCTCACCGGATCCCCTAAACCAGCCCTCAGCATGTGCATCAGGGCTTTTCCGTATCGTTCCTGCGAAAAATAAACATGCCCAAGTCGAAAATTCAGAAGCGCCCTTCGCTTTCGGATTGTCGATCGCTTGTACTGGTATCTCTTCGAAGCCCGATCCAGGATCTCAAACCCGGCCAGCCAGCGCTTTTCAAGACCGAGCTCGCTGATGGAATTACCGTGTTTTCTGTAGAAAAAAACCACACCCTTTTGAAAAGCTAGCGGAGCTGATTCTGCCACGCGTACAAGCAAATCATGGTCCTGACTCGCCCTGAACTTCTCTTCAAAGAAACCAACCTTGTCGAGAACGCTTTTCCTGAACAAAAGGGCACCGGGGGATGGTATGTAGCAATCCAGTAGCAGATTGTTCGGGTCAGAGCTTTCAGTGTGATTATCCTCCGGCAGCTTGTACAGCGGATTGCCGTCCTCAGAAACAACCTGTGCCTGACCGTAAACCGCACCAAACTCCTGCCTTCCCTCCATGAAACCCACCTGCTGACGGATTTTGTCTCTATCAAGGAAATCGTCACTGTCCAATATTACGACATACTTTCCCTGGCAAGTCTTTAACCCGAGATTCAACGAAGCAGACTGCCCCTTATTAGAGCGGTTCTCGTGAGAAAGGACCCTGATTTTTTCTTCGGACTCATACCGACGAAGTATTTCGTAGGTTCCGTCCTGTGATCCGTCATCCACGACAATGTATTCAATGGCGGGATAGGTCTGATTGAGAACAGAATCAACGGTTTCTCGAATAAATTTCACACTGTTGTATGCGGGAGTGATCACTGACACCAGCGGATCCATCTTGAGTCTTCCCTGCCCATTTAAAATTGTATAAGGATTGATTTTTTGACTCGAACTCGGCCCCTGGAACGAATGAACCGGGCTTGAAGCCGTATCAAGAAGGGTTCTTAGGGAAATATGATCGAGCGTATAGATAATGCAATGGAGACGAACACATGTCACGAGTATGGTTCTCGTCTCCAAACCTGTCACTGTGCCGGGTACTGCAATAATTGCAGACTGTCTCCATACCACTCTATCGTCTTGCGAAGCCCATCTTTCCATGATGTTTCAGATTTCCAACCGAGCAACCTATCGGATTTGTCAACGAAAAAATGGATTGCCAATGGCGCCCCGGCGCCCCTAGCACATTTCTTGCGCTTCCACGAAATGCTAAGCACGCAAAAAAACCAAGAACCTAAAGTAAATAGGCTATCCCAGAACATGTGATTCATCAATAACCATGTTGGGTACATGCTCTTTATAACGGGATAACATCGCCGCTTGCGACCTAAATATGGGAAAAAAATAACTTTCCGCATTTGGGTTACTCAAAGCGTAAGTAACGCCAATGGTGGAAGAGAAGGTGACAGTTTTTCTGGGCTTAATAAGGGCCAATATTAAGTCGCTCGGCACTTTTTCAATCAACACAGTTGCATTGGGGAGAACATTATACTTATTATCGTCTTTCAATATTTCATTGGGATGAGGAAGAACAAGAACCTTATGGTCACCGACAATGTCCATGAGAAGCTTCTCCTCGTCCGCTCTTTGAATAACATTATCGAAGTTAGACAGTGGCTGGCCCAAAAGCACTATTTCATGTTGAGCAAGAGCAATTATGTCAAGATGGCTAGTGAGTTTTTTAGCATATCTGTAAAAGGTTTTGCTTCCGAATAAATCATACATCTGCTCAATATTTCCAGAATAGGGAGAGCCAGCATAAACATCCTTGCAAAAAAGATAGAAAACATCGTAATCCCGCTGATAGTCAAAGGCACGACGAAACAACCGTCTTAAAAATCTTGTAGTCCAGCCATCTCCGCGGCCGGATAAAAAATATTTATCGACGGCAAGGCTTTCTGCATAAATTAATACTCTATTTTTTAAAGCTTTATTGTACCGAATAATAAATTTCTGAGCAGGAGACCTCAAACCGAACAGAATTACGTCCGATCTGGGCTTGAATACATGGCGCAAACCTGAAAATCTACCGAAATAACACGAAAAAAATTGATTTATATGTGAATATTTTCGGGCTCGCAACTTAAGTCTATTAATAGATTTGAAATCATTTCCAAGAACAGGCAACAATCTATCATAGTTGTATCCGAACTGGTCTAGCAAAATGAGATGCTTTTCCGCTTGCTTATACTGTTCGTTCGCTATTACGCCGGCCATCAAAAGACGAGAGGGTCCATTAACATAAAAATAGACACGGTCTGATTTCGTCATCTCATAATTCCTTTTAAATGCCACTTAATCTGGCCACCTGGCAGTAGACGGTGACTGCAGTATCTCTTTCGGCTAGCACCAGATTCAAAACCATAGATACATTATTTTTCAGGCATTGATTTTCAGGAAACCCTACACGGTGGTGAAGGCTAATCAGAACTCTCTAACGGTGCGGACAAAGAGGTCACACTTATTGGGCCAACGTTCAACCTTATGGACCCGCTATCCAATGCTGCGAGTGGAGCAAGTTTCTTCCAGCGGTTAGCCGCGTCTGAGAATTCTCCTCTCACAGTCCCTCCCAAAGCCATATTTTTCATAGTTACATTGATCTCAACTTCCGCATTCGAATTATTGATGATTACCAATACTAGCTCATTCCGCCTGTCACAGCGAAATGCTATAACCTTGATGAGTTTATTATCTGATACAGTATCGATCCGCACAGAACCTGGCGTGATCCAACGGGCGAATTGACCGACAGCAAATCCAATACCACTTATATGAACTTTTGATGCTCTCTGATCAACAAGTGCGATATGGCTGGACTCGCTAAAAAAATCAACACCTCTTTCATTAAAATGCGCATCGTGGCTTTCCCTATCCCAAAAGTTATACATTGCGAAATAAGCTGATGCATTGGCGTATACAAACTCATCATAAATGTGGTTAGCCCGAGCTGTCAGGTTTTCCATGGAGCCAAAGGGATAGTCTGCGCGGCCCGGCCCCTCTGAAGCCTCCGTCATCCACACGGACAGCCCATGCTGGGCAGCAAGCTGATGAAGTCTCCGGCGACTTGCTATCTCATCATTATCCGGTTGCCCGTTTCCTGTTGTCTTCAGTATACGGCGAACACTGGAGTATGCAGAATCGTATGGATACGCGTGATAGGCAAGCACACCAACGTATGATGAAGCAGTTTTGTCGGCAAGGATGGCGCTGCTGGTATCGATTGTTTTATTAACGGTCTCTTCCGCAGGGACAATGAATTTGGTCTCGGTGAACCCCTCTCGACGCAAGCGCTCACCCACGGATTTGATAATATCCACGACTTCCTGAGTTGAACCACCCCGCAATTCCCGATTACCGCTTAGCGGCTCATTAAAAAGAGTAATCAGTCTGGGTACCCTACCGGATATTTTTCGCCAATGTAAAACACCCGCAGTCACATATTCAGAAACTTCCCTGAGATAAAGATTGTAATCATTATTGCGAAGATCCTTCATCCACTCTAATTCTCGGCGCATATCTATTTTAAGGCCAAGCGAGTAATCCAGGAATCCTTCAGATTGTGAGGGTAGAACAAGCAACTCGTACATCGCATTTGACGATTCCCACCGATAACCATCTTCATTGATAATAAGAGGGTCTTCGTTGTCATTACGAGGCTCCAGTGACAATTGTAGATCGCCGAGATTCAGTCCCACATCATCGTATACAGCCTTCAAGGCCTGAATCCTCAAGTTGCTATTCAGGAGATCGCGCACTCCGTTTCCTGTCCCTATAATTCCCGCCAAAGTAGTGGCGCCGAACCCTGCCGTTTCCTGATATTCAATGGCACTGTCGATCTGCACACTGACCGTTTTGGTTGTTTTCTCTGAATCCACTGCCAAAGGAGAGAACGCCGCTGTGCAAGCCGCCAATATCGAAGTGGATGCGATTGCCAGCAATGGAAACACTTTGGAACGTCTGGCGGTGGCCAGCACGCGGTGATAAAAGAGACTCTCAATGATCATATTCATAGATTTGCTCAACCGTCAGCTTCTAACCTGCCTTTGCAGATAGTATAATTTCATCAAACCAAAACAAACCAGACCTGCCTGCACCAGGGAAGATCAATGAATATGAAACGAGCGTACAGATTTATTGCGCTATTAATAACAGCTTGCGTTCTGACTTACCTGTTTTATCTGTTGGAATCAGATAAACCATTCGTACAGGCCGCTTCGATTGCAACAGCCTACGTAAGCATGCTCTATTTCGCCGTTGTCCTGTCTATCGGTCCGTTGAATTTGATTCGATCAAGACGAAATCCGGTGTCGAGCTTTTTGAGAAGAGATATAGGAATCTGTGCCGCGTTGTTGGCAGTGGTTCACACAGTATTTGGATTGCAGGTCCATTTGAGCGGTCAGTTTCTCAATTACTTTATCTTCCCGTCAGGTGAGTCCCATATTATCCCTATAAGGTACGATCCATTTGGCTTGACTAATTATATTGGGTTGATTTGCACATTGATAATGGTTGCACTTCTGTGTCTTTCGAACAATCGCTCACTTCGAGCGATGGGAGCATCCTCATGGAAAAAATGGCAACGCCTGGCCTACGTGCTAGTGCTTGCCATCCCGGCTCACGGTCTGGTCTATCAGATACTTGAGAAACGGATCGGCGCTTACACCATGCTACTGCTCGCAATATCCTTCGTTATCGTTGCGGTTCAGATATCGGGTTTTCTACGTTTTCGACGCGCCAGGGACTCTCGGTCCCTGACGGACTCAGAGACTGCCTGAGGGCAGTTCGTTGCGTATTCAGTGCTTATCGCTTAACGGGTCCGGAACGCCACAATCAGATTATAAATGAACGCCAGCAAAAAGCCGGCAACAGCGCCACTTAGTGCGCCGTAAAATAACCCGACCACAGATCCCGACCATGTAACACTGTAACCAGGAAAGAAATTCGACAGCAGACCCAGGGTTGGTCCAACGTGTTCAGACCCACCCGTCGGACCAATAATCAATAGCCACGCCGTTGCCATGAACAGGACGAGGCCTCCGATAATTCCAAACGTTACCGCCATTACCGATGCGCGCAGACGGGCAATGGCCCGGCCGATAATTTTCCATTCGTCATCCGAAAAATGTTCTTTATTCATGAATCAGCACCTCTATCCTTGTCTGATAATTAGCCCAGCGATCCTTCAAGCACTCCAAGACGCCGAAGAAGTTTCCCAAGATGAATCGAAACCGTCACATTGATCGCCACAGCCGTGACAAAACCAATAACGAAACCGAAAGCACCACCCCAAAACGAGCCTACGAGGGAACCAGCCCAGCTAATGTCGTATCCAGGAAAATAATTGCCTAACAATGCTAGTGTCTCCCCAACATTTTCGCCTCCTTGCACAAGCAGAATCGCCGTCGTCAGGAACACTGCAAACCCGATCATCACGCCAATGGCTCCGCCCAGAGCGACGGGATCATACTTTGCAAAGACGTCATTCAAAAGCTCAATGGGTGATGCATCCTGAACTCGCTGTGGAACCAGACGCTCACCGCTCGCACCGTGACTCTTCTTGGCTCCCGCCTCCTCGTGATATTCCTCTTCCACATTGACATCCCAAACATCGTGATTAGCGCCAAGAATATTCTCTGCCGCGTACATGGCAGTCACCATCGAGTGATCCTGGTTGTTGTAACGATGCTGGCCATTGCGACCAATCAGGTGAAGATTCGGAATCTGGTCTACGTACTCACGAATGCTATCGATATTTTCTTTATAACCATGGTCATAGACGGGATAAGCCTTTGGCACGCGTATGACCACACCGTCGATGACCTTGTCGGCGTCAATCAAACCCAGCCTGGCAGTTTCCTTTTTGCCAAGTTCAATGAGCTCTTCGTCGCTGGCGGTCCATAGTTCATCGCCTTCCTGGACAAAGTATTCAAGGCCAATGCAACTGGTTGATTTGTCCGGAATCATATAGGGACTCCAGTTGCCAAAATTCTGTATACGGCCAACTTTAACATCCGGGGAGTGGATATAAATCCAGTTGTCAGGGAACAGCTCCGTCGATTCAACGACCAGCCCAACCGTCAAAAAATCGCGGTACCTGAGCCGATTGGCCGCCTCCAGAGAGGCTGCGGGCGGCGGCGGGTCCATCGCATTAAGCAGTTCCCTCACCGGCATGGTGGAGATGACATGGTCAGCATCGAAACGCTCTTCTTTGCCGTTGACGTCAACAACCGTAATGCCAGTGACCCGTTCTCCATCACGATGTATCGTTTTCACCCAATGCTCCAGGTGCACCGGGTGCCCCCTTTCTTCCAGCATGTCGGTGACCCGTTCCCACATCTGGCCAGGTCCAAGCCTGGGATAATAAAATTCTTCGATCAGTGTCGTGATCTGATTTTTGCCGGTCAGAAGCTTGGGGGCGAGCATGGAAAGAGCCGCTTTGCCCAGATTCAGATTCTTGATTCGTTGCGCAGCCCAATCTGCCCCAATTTCAGTGCACTTCATGCCCCACACCTTCTCGGTGTAGGTCTTGAAGAACATCTCGAACAGTCGCTTGCCAAAGCGGTTGGTAACCCACTGTTCAAGGTTTTTCTCTTCACGGGAAGGGAACGCCTGGGCTTTAACGTAACTGAGGCCAACCAGGACGGACTCAAAGAAACCCACGTTAAGCAGTGCGTTCATGGGCTTTAACGGGTAATCGAAAAACTTGCCCTGGTAATAGATCCGGGACAAGCGTGGTCGAACCAGAAATTCTTCAGAAAGAATATCCATCCACCAGTTATGAACCCTGTCTACCTTGGTAAAAAAACGGTGGCCCCCAATGTCGAAGCGATAGCCCTTGTAATCAACCGTCCTTGATATCCCGCCGACCTGCCGGTCCATCTCGAAGACAATTGGCTCGACTCCTGCCCTGGATAACTCCAGAGCGGCGGTAAGGCCCGCAGGCCCACCACCGATGATTGCACAGCGAACTTTGCTACCTGTTGAGCTCATTTTTTAATCTTCCCGGATTATATTGCTTCTCTGCACTACCGTGGTGGTTACGTCAGGGCTTAACCGCTGAAATAATGGCCGCCCCTGACTGGTAAACCAGCCTCCCCTTCCTTGCCAAAACAGCTTCACAAGTCGATATAAATTCTTTTTTCAACGCATCTATCGCTGGTTCCTCCGCCTGCCCTATTCGTTTACGGGCAAGGCTGGAAAAAGTCATTTGTAACTCCCAGAACGCCTCGGGCGAGTGGAAAGCGGAGTATTGTCCTCGCCAAATGCTGTTGATGTCGGTAAACCCTGCATCCCTCAGCAGGTCTCTGACGGAGCCGGTAAATCCGTGGCGGTGCCCGGTCCACTCTGCCGTCTCGCTATTTGCGTTCTCAGGAATATGCTTGTTGACCAACTCATCCAGGAATTGGCAGGCAGCCAGCTCCCGCCCTGTAAATCGCCTGATAACGCTTCCGATTTTTCGGACCACGGCAACCATGCCATCTTTGGACAACAACTCAGGGCGGCTGCCAACCGCGATTACCGCTTTGCCTCCAGGTTTGAGGACACGGTGCATCTCGGCAACCGCCTTTTCGGGATTGGGAAAGTGACGCAGAGCGTAAAGGGAAAGAACACTGTCGAACGAGTTGGCATCAAACTCAAGCGCCTCGGCATCCATTTTCAGGAATTCCGCCTTTGCGGCCAGCCCCTCCTTATCTGCCTTTTCGTTTGCCGTGGCCAGCATGCCATCGGAAAGATCAATACCGACAACCTGGCCCTCGTCACCAAGCTTGCGGGCAACTTCCAGCGCTACGACCCCAGTACCAGTGCCAATATCCAGCACTCGCTGGTTGGCCTTTACGCCAGCCACAGACATCATAGGGACAGGTAAATGACGAGTGACCTGCTCCGTATATTTGTCAAACAGGTCTACCACTTCATTATAGCTGTCGGCGTCGTCAAGCTTGAACAGCTTGTCGTGCGACCAGGTTACGGCCTGGTAGGAGTCGGTCATCGCAGGTCATCCATGTCGAAGTGTTAACTATTGGGGCCGAAACCACCATGCAGCCAGCGCACGCGCGCTAGCAGTGGGAGTAAACCCCACCTACCGCTTTATCGTACGTATTCCTACTTAGAAATACACGTTATTTTGATGAAATTGGCCTCACGATTCAATGGAGCCCAACTGACATACCGCAAAGCCCCAGAAATTCCCCACCAGTTGCCCAAACACGCCTGCCCAGATGAAATCACCTTACTCAAGCTGCTATGCATCGGTATACTGCCAAAGCCTGGCCACTTGACTCACCCGATCCAGAACCGGATTCTGGAAAAGGTCTGCACGAGCCTATGATGGCGAGCAGACTGGTTTTCCGTCGATTTCACCAACCTTGATACAGGCCGGTTCCGAATGTCCAGGGTCCTCATCTCCGTGGGAGTCATACAGGTTTTTATTATTCTGACGGGGATGATCCGGGCCAAAATCCTGTCCATGGTGCTTGGCCCCGCAGGTTTCGGGATCATTGCGACGATTGACCAGGTCGTGCTTACCATCGTGCAAGTGGCCGGATTCAGCATCCCCTTCTTTTCTATGAAATTCATGTCCCGAGCACATAGCGACGGACATGAACGTTTTCAGACCGTCTACTCCAGCTTTCTGTCCGGCCTGCTGTTGCTTTCCCTGGTGACTACCTCCCTGGTTATCGGCATCACTTACTGGCATCCCGCGATATTCGGTGTCGAGCTGGCCTCATACAAACTGTTCGTTATCATTGCGCTTCTCCATGTTCCGGCGATGATGTTGGGCGTATTTTTTGTTCACACTCTGGCAGCGGCCCAGATGACGTCTGCCAGTGCAGGTCTTAATCTTGTGGTCACTTTTTGTTTCGCATTCTCTGCCTGCATTGCCGCCGGGCTTTTCGGCATGGAAGCTATCTATGCATTCGTAGCGACTACTGGCGTAATCACCACTACTGGATCAATTTGGTTTATCAGAAAGAAGCTGTCTCTGCATGTGAAAGATCCAACTGCCGGAATTCTAAAGGAGCTACGACGAAGTCCGGAGATTATTTCCGTTTCGCTCTATGGCCATATGGCCTTATCAGCCTACTCAATCACAATGCTAATCGCTCGTCATGAGGTTTTTTCGACCATGGGCGAGGCACAGGCCGGACTGCTGCAGTCCCTATTCGGAATCGTTCTGGCATTAGGGGCGATATCAGGCCCGCTCAATTTTCTTTATTTGACGCCAATACTGAACCGGAACATACCGAACGAAGAGAAATTCAGAAAAGCTCACGAATTTCAGGAGTTGATGATTCCTGTTACGTTCATACTCTCCCTTCCGTTTATTCTCTTTCCCAATCTAGCCCTCACGATTCTTTACTCCGCTGATTTCAAACCCGCATCCGAAAGCCTCTATCTGTTTGTCCTCTGGCAAAGCATGCTCCTCATAGCAAACGTCTACAGACAGCTCCTGTTGGGACTCGATGATGTGAGGTTTTTCTCAATCAGTACACTGTCCTCCTACGCTATCGCCATATTTTCTATCCCTTACCTCGTTGGGATGTTCGGTCTTCTAGGTGTCGCCCTCTCGCTGTCGCTGAGCGTTGCCCTTAACTTAGCGATAATCTCCTTCAGGCTTTCAACGCGCTTTCGCTCAAGTATTCCAACAGGCATTTGGCTCAGGGTAATTTTCTGCCTCGGAGGTACCATAGTCACCGGTGTGATCTTTTCTTATCTTGAAGAGCTTTCGATTACGGGCTTTTTTGCGAGAGTGCTATATATGTCACTGCTCGCCCCGCTTCTCTGGAAATCACTCCCTAGCGAACAAAAAAAGATGTTGATCGATGCAATTACACGAATAAGATCATAAACATACCATTGCATTGAATGGGCAATGAGAAATCGCTCGCAGGGCTGAGTGCAGAACACTGAGGGGTCTTGGTGCGTGACATAATTGCAGAATCGAAATATATTGAAATCTTAGAGAATATCTCAATGGAAGACAGGGAATAGCCGCCATGCCTGATGCAACAGCCACACCCTGGTGCTGTCCCGCCTGCCGGAGCGCATTAGAGCCTATCGATGGAAACCTGAATTGTCAGATCTGCCCGCAGCAATACCCGGTGATCCATGACATTCCGGATTTGCGTGTAACAATGGATTGCTGGATAGATCTGGATGAAGACCGGGAAAGAGCTCTTCAGGCGGCTGACCGGATCGAACGAGAAGGACTCGATGCCGCCATTCTTCATATCTTCCGTCAAAGTCGGGGAATGGGTGAAAAGAAGGCAAATTACCGCCGACGCCAGGTCCTCTCCGGTGTTGAGAAGTGCCAATCCCAGTGTTCGGACTGGCTAAAGCCCGCCGTCGAAACCAATGGCATTATTTTGGAAATCGGGTGTGGGCCCGGCCAACTGCTGGCTGCGGCCGCGACCCGAGGCTGTGATGTGATGGGAGTGGATGTGTCATTGGAGTGGCTGGTAATTGCCCGTCACCTAATAGAGCGCTACGGCGGCAAGCCTGAACTGGCTGCAGGTTTTGCGGAGCAACTACCACTCGCAGACAACTCAGTCGCAGCCATTGTTTCCCTTGATGTCATTGAACATGTTGGTGACCAGGATGCGTATGTGAGCGATCTCAGGCGTGTGCTGAAGCCGGGCGGATTTTTTGGGCTGTCGACACCAAATCGTTTCAGTCTCTCGCCCGAGCCGCATGTCAATGTCTGGGGGGTTGGCTATTTGCCCCGGTCGCTCCAGGCCCGATACGTAAAACTTGTCAAAAACCAGCCCTATACATTTACCCGCCTACTGAGTGTTCGGGAAACGAAGAAGCTGTTCTCCGGATCTAGAGGGTTCGAGGCCGAAGTCGTTTTCCCGACCATTCCGGAACAAGAGCTCTCGGGCTTCAAATCCGCCAAAAAGAGGCTCGCACTTATATACAACTGGATGGTTGGAATACCGCTGGTAAAACTCTTTCTGCCTTTTTTCGGTGCCTATTATCGTGTGTCGGGAAATATCAAAAATTGACACTCAACTGACGATCGCCTGCATTTCTGTTGTCGGGGGAGCCGCTTTGCAGCATTGTGTACGCTCGATAGCCACTACCGGCCTGCCGGGATTGATTGTCGCGGATTCCGAAGCCATTACGCCGGAAATCAGAGACATCATCGAGAGCAGTGCCTTCGAATTCATAGATGGCAGCGGATGCAGTGTGCCGATGAAACGTGCGCTGGCTGTCAAGCATTCTACATCCGAATGGATAGCGCTAGTTGAGGATACCTGTACGCTTGACGATACCTGGCTTTCCGGCTGTGAAGCTGTCCTGGCTTTGAACGGTGCCAGCGGTGCATCAGGCCCTGTCAATCTGGGCAGCCACCTGGACAGACGGGCTCGCGCCCTGTATTGCTCGGATTACGGGCCCTTCTTCCCGTCCAATCGCGAGGCCTCCCCAAATGACGATTACGCAAGCGTGGTATCGGTAGACACCCTGCCAGGAGTAAATCTGCTCTACCACCGTGGCACGTTAATTGGGTACATGAATGATGAGGGGTTGATCGAATCCGAAGTCAATCGCCGAATGCGGGAAAACGGACATACCCTTTATATCCATAAGGACCTCAGTGTGACACTGCGATATGCAGATACAGCCGGAGCATCTTTCAGGTCACGCTTCAACCACGGGCGGCTCTACGGCGGCCTGCAATCACGCAACCTCAGCGTCACCGCGCGGCTGGGGCGGGGCCTGGCCTGCTTGCTGTTACCCGTTGTCTTGTCCCTCCGTTCGCTGCGGGCGCTGGCAGGCACCCGTGAACATATCGCCAGCACAGCTCCGTGGATCCTGATGTTCGAAACCGTCTGGAGCTGCGGCGAGTGCACCGGCTATATTCTAGGCAGTGGTGACAGCCTGGCGGACTGGAAATAATGTTATTGATCGATAAGATACGGACATCGCGACCAGTTAATGCGATCGCCACATGGATAGATCAGCCCGTAGCGGTTCCCCTGGCTATTCTGGCCCTGACAGTTTTTTACCTTCTAACCCTGGTGCAAGGACAGAACTGGAGCGGCGATTTCAGCCTCTATATCCTTCATGCCCAAAACCTGGTGGAGGGCAGACACTATCTCGATACCGGCTACCTGTTGAATCCGGTTTCACAGTTTGTTGGACCTTACGGTTATCCCCCCGTTTTCCCGTTACTACTCGCCCCGGTATATGCCTTTTTCGGCTTTGATCTGGAAGCCATGAAGTGGGTTGGGGTTCTCTCATTTAGTGTCTCATTATGGCTCGCAGCCAGGATATTCGAGCTCCGTCTCCGGCGACACTTTGTTTTCTTCCTTGTACTCGTTGTCGGCCTTAACCCGCTGCTTTGGGAGTTTACCAACCTTATTCGGGCAGATTTCACCTTCATGGTGTTCTGTTATCTGTCGCTTTTCCTGATGCTGCATTTCCACTCTGCGGACCAAAACAGGGCCCGGGCAACCAGCAGGCAACTATCGGTAAGCTTCCTGATTGGCCTATCCATGTATCTGGCCTATGGCACCCGTGAAATCGGCATTGTTCTGCCACTCACCCTGCTGACCTACGACATTGTGTGCCGGCGCCGGATTTCGTTCATAAGCATCGGCGCGCTGGGCATCTTCGCTCTGCTTGCCTGGTTGCAAAACCTCTGGTTTTCAGCCTCATTTATCCCCGAGTATTTTCATGAGAACCTGAGCCACCTGACTGAGAGCCAGTCCTCGTCTGCCGACCTGAACCACCTGAACTTCGTGGACCTCAACCCGCGAAATATTCTGGATCGGATTATCGGTTATCGATGGGCCTTACAGGGCTTCTGGCCGACCTCCCCGAGTGCCCTCATCAACACACTGAATGAACTTCTGTTCAATGTATTCAGCCTGCTTGCGGTTGGTGGCTATCTTATGTCGCTGATCCGCAGGATAACTGTCGCGGAAATCTTTCTTGCCGGTTATATCGCGGTGCTGTTGCTCTTCGGCGCGCCTCCTACTGTGCGCTACCTGATCCCTATCCTTCCGTTTTTCCTGTATTACGGATTTCTTTTTTGCCAGGAGATGATTTTCCCTCGCCTGCCGAGGCTGAAATACCTGCTGGCTTGCGGGTATGCGCTGCTTCTGGTGGTTATCAGCGTACCGATCATGACCACCATGAAATATCCACAGTTAGAACAAGGGATTACTCATTCCGGTGCACAAGCCATGTTCCGGTTTGTCAGAGAAGAAACCGCACCAGACGACATCATTGTTTTTATCAAACCCAGGATTATGGCATTGATGGCTGGCCGCGACAGCGCAACGTGGCCATCCAGGGCGTACAGTGGCCCTGTGGCCACGAACCATTTTTTTGAAGCGGTGAGAGCCGACTACTACGTCGACATGAACCTTGCTACCTGGATGCTTCCACTTACTGATTCGGAGCCACCAAGTGACTGTTTCAAATCAACCTTCAAAAACGAATACTTCGTTATTTACCGCTACGACAAACAATTCTGTCCGCAGCCGGAGTGAATAATCTGCCTCAGTCAGATGCCTTAACCCATCCGTTGCGCCAGACGCGAGGATAATTGTGCGAATCTGCATGGTGACCACCTTCTATCCGCCCTACAACTTTGGTGGGGACGGCATCTTCGTCCGTGAACTGGCCCTTGCCCTGGCCAGACTTGGACACTATGTGCGTGTTATTCACTGTGAGGATGCATACCGGCTCGGTGCGAATCCGAGTGATCCGGGGCTTCCCCGGCGATACAACGATCAGGGCGTCGAAGTATGCCGGCTAAAAAGTCCCCTGGGATCGTTGTCGCCGTTGCTGACCCAGCAACTCGGGCATCCCGCCTTGAAAACCAGCGCCCTTGTGGAGCTTCTCAAGGACGATTTTGATGTCATCAATTATCACAATATTTCGTTGATTGGGGGCCCTGCCGTGCTCTCCCTCGGTAAGGCCGCGTTAAAGCTCTATACCCTGCATGAGCACTGGCTTGTGTGTGCGACCCACATATTCTGGAAGAATGGCGCCAAACGATGCGACACCCGCCAGTGTCTGCGATGCTCCCTACGCTCGGGGATACCGCCCCAGATCTGGCGATACACAGGCCTGACGCAGCGCCATCTCGAAAAGATCGATTGCCTGATAACGCCCAGTCGGTTTACGGCGGACCAGCACCAGCAGTTTTTTCCCGATGTGCCGACCCGGAGAATCCCACTTTATTCACGTCTGGAACCCTCTGAGGAAATGATTGGTACATGGAACCATCAGGAAACTCCCTGCTTCGTCTACAGCGGCCGGATCACTGCCTCCAAGGGCGTGGAATCCATACTTGAAACATTCACGGCCCTGGGCGATTACGAGTTGGTGCTTGCGGGTGAAGGTGATGCCCTGCCGCGACTAAAAGAACGTTTCGCTCATTATCCCAATATACGCTTTGTCGGCCGGCTTGATGAAACCTCTCTTGTTCAGCTCTATAGCAGTGCCACGGCACTCCTCTTCCCGTCTATTGCGCCCGAAACATTTGGCTTGACGGCGGTTGAAGCCATGGCCTGTGGCACGCCGGCCATTGTCCGTGATGCCGGTGGCTGCGCGGAAATCATCGAAACCACCAACGCTGGTTTTGTGTATCGGCAGTCCAGTGAGCTTCCTGCTCTATTGCACCGGATTGTCCGTGAGCCGGGTTTGCGTCAACGGTTATCAGAGCTGGCACTGAGCGGAACCCGGAAATTCTACACTCGCCAGCGATATATGGATGATTATCTGGCCTTGATAGATGAATTGCACGGATGCCGGCAGGCAACAGGCGACCGACACCTGACGACACCTGAGGGCCAGAACCAATGAAGGGCCGCCCAAGTGCATCCGATCCCTTGCTGATGATTGCCATCGCGTCCAGTCCACAGGCGGATCATGTCAGCCTTCGTGAAAACCTGGCGAGCGCCGGATTGCTGAATCAGCCCGATATCAAAGTATGCATTGCAGTGTCAGACGAGCAATCTACGCCGTTCGCTGAAGACAAAGTGTCATGCTTCCGGTTTTCCGGCCACACGCCTTTCTTTGACCAGTACGCAGCCATCATCCAACAGACCGGAAGCCGCTACATTGCGCTGCTGGACGCGACCTGCCCTCCGGCAGACGGATGGCTTCGCCCAGCGCGCCAGATGATGCAGGACGAGACGCCCGTGTTCTATGGCCCGGTCAACAGTGGCTGGCCTGAAAAGGACTCCCGCAACACCGGCTACCTGATCGAATATGCCCAATTCAGAAGGCCCGTCGACCCGGAATTACCGGAATACCCGGGCAACAATATTGTCTTTCAGCGTGAGTTGCTTGAGGCAGTCTCTCTTGTAGGCGCAGGATTTCAGAAGACCTTTTTCCTCCGCCAGGTCAAGGAAAAGCTTGGCATTACCCCAAGCGCATGTAACGGAATGATTGTCACCTATCGCAAGCAATACGACTGGAATTATTACCTTCGCCGGCGCTATTGCCATGGCCGCCTTTATGGAGCAAGTCACGCGGAAGTATTGGGATCTCGCCGATATCTCTATGCGGCGGGAATACTCATACTCCCTATGCTCAGATATAGTCGTATACTGCTGGCTGCAAAGCGTGCGCCAGCGCTCTACCGTTCGGTGCTGCGTTTTTCAATGTCCATACTGGTTTCCGAGTGCGCCTGGTCTTTGGGAGAGTGCTCAGGTTACATCGCTGGCCCCCCGGAAGACGGCCTATTTCTGGATTAGAGACAACAAGGAGAAGTTTCACAGTGACTCAACTGCACAATGAAAAGGACAACCAGGCTACTTATTCGGTGGTGATTGGCCGGGTGAGCACGGAAGACGACGACCGAATTCTGGAAACTTTGGAGTCACTCTATAACCAGGAAGAAGACCACTCAGTGGAGGTGCTGCTCGCCGACCGTATCAACGATCATGTCTCACAGCGTATCAAAAATGATTTTCCCGACACCAGAATCATCGAATGCTCGCCCAATACCGATCTGCCCACCATGCGCACGATGGCCACAAAGCAGGCATCGGGTGAGTTTGTGCTGGTGACAGAGGACCACTGCGTGCCTCCCCGCGATTGGTTAAAGCAGTTTACCCGGGCATTTGCCGAACACCCCGAGGCTTCTGCGATTGGCGGCAGCGTAGTGAATGGCGTGACGGATACAGGCCTGGACTGGGCTACCTTCCTGTGTGAATACGCGCCTATGTCCCCGCCAATTGAAAGCGGCCCCACTCCCAACCTGGCAGGCATGAACGTCGCTTACCGGAGAGAGATTTTCAAGAATGTTGACGAGCAGGTACTGACCTCAGGCTTCTGGGAGACCACGTTACACCCGTTGTTGCACAAACAGGGCCATACTCTTATTGCAGACGACAACGTGCGAATTTTTCACTGCAAAAAGTTCAGTCTGGGCCTGTTTCTGAGGCAGCGATTCGTCTATTCAAGATACTATGCGGGCATCCGTTTTACGCCTCAGCAGAAAGCGAAACGGTTGATGTACGCAATGGCATCCGTCGCGCTGCCACCACTGTTAACCTTCCGGTTTTTTCAGAATGCACGCCATAAGGCCAGTGTACGCTCTCACCTCGCCAAAGCCGCACCCTATCTGGTGTTGTTTTATCTGGTCTGGGGTATCGGAGAAGCCTGGGGTTATCTATTCGGACCACGGGATGCACTGCAGGAAATCGAATAGCAGCCCGGGAGGGCTTACCGGGGCCGCACTCAACTGCCTTTGCTTTACATTACAGGGTCGGATTCTCGGTTAAAAGCTCATCAAAGTAAGCGATGGTCTTGATCAACCCTTCTTTTAATTCAATGGTTGGCTGCCAGCCCAACTCGGCTTTCGCTTTGGAGATATCCGGGCAGCGTTGCTTGGGATCGTCTTGAGGGAGTGGCTGATATTCTATTTGAGATTTCGAGCCAATTAGCTCAATGACCTGCTCAGCCAGCTGTTTGATTGTAAATTCATTCGGGTTACCCAGATTCGTCGGACCAATGATGTTGTCCGGCGTGCGCATCATCCTGACGAAACCGTCGATCAAATCATCACAATAACAAAATGATCGAGTTTGGCTGCCATCGCCGTAGATGCTGATCGCCTCATTTCTCAACGCCTGCATAATGAAGTTGGAGACCACTCGCCCATCATGGGGATGCATGCGAGGACCGTAGGTATTAAATATGCGAACGATCTTGATGCCCAACTGATGTTGTTTCCGGTAATCCATGAATAGCGTTTCAGCACAACGCTTACCCTCGTCATAGCATGACCGCGGACCGATTGGATTTACATTGCCCCAGTAGTCCTCTGTTTGCGGGTGCACCGTGGGGTCGCCATAGACCTCACTGGTAGACGCTTGCAAAATTTTGGCACCAATACGCTTGGCCAGGCCGAGCATATTGGTACTGCCGTTCACATTGACCTTGGTGGTCTGCGTCGGATGCCTCTGATAGTGCACCGGACTGGCAGGGCACGCGAGGTTATAGATCTCATCGGCCTCCAGGTACAAGGAGAAGCAGATGTCATGACGGACAACCTCAAAATAGGGGTTATCCAACAAATGGACAATATTTCGCTTCTGTCCCGTGAAAAAGTTGTCGACGCATATGACTTCATTGCCTTCTTTAAGCAGACGCTCACAAAGATGACTGCCTAGAAACCCTGCTCCACCCGTTACGATGACCCTGTTCTTCATATTCCCTGCCTGCTCGTTTGATCCCTGTTACGCAGCTGAACTCCGCTGCCACGTCCGATTCTCGCCTAGCCACGGCGATTCAGGATTTTAACCTGATGGTCCCTGTCACTATCATAGACTGCATTGGGTATAGTGATACTGCGAAGACCATCCTGCGCAGTGGCAATCGCACCTGCTGCTCCCCCATTTGCCAGGCTGACGAAGTCATGGAACTCCTCCACAAACGTCTGCACAACCGTTGACTGCCAGCCCTTGAACTTTTCCCGGAAAATGGCGGGTATGTAGAAGTTCTGCTTCTTACGGGGCTGGCCTCCGGGCTTATCCATCGTGATGATGGTCGAACTCATGGGCGCGTAATAGGCTCGAGCCATGCCCAGATCGCCGTAGGCCTCTACGTAGAAGTGGTACCCTTTCCATTCAGTCCAACTGCTGTGGAGGCTTCCAATAATGCCGGACTGGCTGCGCAGCTGGACGAAGGCGTTGTCCTCGGTGCGGTCAAGTTTCCAGGTTTCTGTACTGATCATACCGGATACGTCATCAATTCTGTCGTCCATCAGGTAACAGATCAGGTCCAGGGTATGGATGCCGTTATCCATCAGGGTGCCACCACCCATCTTGTCCTTGTCATACATCCAGGGAGATTTGAATTCCGAGAGGCCAGTATGGCCTGCATAACCTTTCACATAGCGTAACTGGCCCAGAACTCCGCTTTGGATGGCCGACTTCACTTCCTTGATGGCCGCGAAATACCGATGGTTAAATCCAACCGTCAGGATCTTCCCACAACGCTCGGCCGTTTCAACCATCTGCTCACACTCCGCGAGCGAGCTGGCCATTGGTTTTTCCACGATGACATGTTTGCCGTTCTCGAGCGCCGTCAGTGCAAGGTCTTTGTGAAAGTGGGTCGGTGTCGAAATGATAACCGCGTCGCAGGCGTCTGATTGGAGGAGCTGCTCAGCATCTTTAAACACAGTGACATGCCCGGGCAGCCTGGCCAGCAAGGCTGAATCAAGGTCGAATGCCGCTGTCAGTTTGCACTCAGTGGATACTTCAAGCGCCTGTTTGCGCACATCTCCAATACCGCCCAGCCCTATAAGTCCAAAGCGCATCATGTCTGATCAACTCCCTTTGATTCCATTGAGTATGGTGATTTCCACAAAATCATCTCGAACGCCGGCCCGACCCAAATCAGGATCTGCCGTATCAGTGGCAGACGGGCGAGCAAGATGTAGGTCCTAATCAGCAGCCGGTCGGATGCCGGGTAACTTTCTTCATCATCCATGACTATCATTCGCGGCGATAGCATGTGGGCGTTCAGCCCGATTTTCTTAGCATATCGGATGATGCGCCCCGGTGATATCAGGTTGATAAAGCGCAATGAGTCGACACCTCTCAAATACGTAACGAGCCGGCGGCGCAGGCTTTCGGGAAAATAACCGATTGCCCACAGCCTGGTGCTGGGATGGGGGCCAAGGCAGAATTTATTGCTGCCAGCAAGCCATAGCTTACCCTCTGTTTTCAGAAGCCGCCCCAGCACGATCAATGTCCTGTCTACCGAATAGACGTTTTCCAGAAGATCGGTTGCGACGATTTTTGAGAAATACCGGTCCGGAAATGGCGAAGCCTCGACGTCTGCACACACCAGGGTGGCCGTTACCCCCTGCTCCCTCAACCGCTGCTGACAAATGATCAGCCAACGCAACGCTATATCCATTCCGTAGATGTGAGAGCATTTTTCAGCGGCTGCAATCAGAGCACCGCCGGTACCACAGCCTACGTCCAGTATTACATCGTCGGCAGCGATGCCCAACCGTTCCAGACTGCGCCGGGCCTGACCTGGGCCATTGTAATGATAGGCTTTGTAGCGGGCCGCAAGGACTGGCGGAACATCGTCGGTGATCTCGTAGTAGTAATCCAGCATGGTGGAAAAGTTCTGCTCGGTTTCCGTCGCCAGACGTATCGCTTTAGCGCGTTCCTCTTCAAGACTGAGATACCGATCGGATCTGAGGCGAAAATCAGCAATCCCGAAAATAATCGGGTACTCCTTCGCGCAACCAGCGCATGTATAGCTATCTGGCTGCTTTGAAACGCTGTGTCGGCATTGAGGACACACGAATGGGCCGTCATCCCCGGTATTGGGTCCATCGCTTTCTGGCATCACTATCACTACCCATCTCCGGGACAATGTTCAAATGGCTGCTAGGCCCAGTGCTCCGCAAAAGGAACAGGCTCGCCCTGCTCGCTGGAGGTATACGCCGCCAGCATCAGTGCCAACGTCTTGATATTATCCTGGGCACTACAGGCCGGAACCGTGCCATTGTCTATCGCGTCGATAAGGTTTTTCAGGAGCTTGCTGGTGGCATTGGCAAAGATATCGAGCGGGTCACTGGCAATTTTCCTGGCCTTCTCGCCATTGTATTGAAGCGCCCTACCGCCCAATGAAATATCAAAGTCCACAAAGGGTTTTCGATCACCCCCGCGAATTCCGGCAGTAAACTGAACATTGCCACCAAACTCTGTTTCGATTGAGGCCTCGGTGCCATCCAGTCGCAAATCCAGGTACCGGTGCCTGCCTCTGGTTAGCCGATCCAGCGTGATCTGCGCGGTACGCCCTCCCGGGAACTCCAGCTGGATCAGGTTCAGATAATCCGGCCCCGTCGGATTGGAAGGTTTGGGCATCCTCGCGCTTATGCGCACTGGCTCCTCACCAAAGAAATAGCGGCACAGGTCCAGTACGTGGATACCAAATTCCTTGCAGGTGCGCTGAGGGTCATTTCCGCGCCATCCTGCCTCTGTTTTTTCATTCACGTAAAAATTCTGCTGGGCGTTGATAAACAGCAAATCGCCAAATTCCGGGCTGCCAATTTTCTCTTTTGCTGCCTCGTATATATTCATGAAGCGAAATTCGTTGTTAACCACGATCCAGCGCTTCTGTTTTTCCGCCAGATCAATCAACTGGCGTGCTTCATCCAGCGTTGTCGTAAACGGTTTCTCACAAAAAATATGGCAACCGTGCAGTAGCCCCTGCTCTGCCAGATCAAAATGAAACTGGGTGGGGCTGGCGATGGCCAGAATGTCAGGTTTGGTCTGATCCAGCAGGCTTTTGACATCCGGGAAGACCGGGAACGAAAACTCGCCTGCATTTGATGAAGGTTCTACGGCTGGGTCGTGGCCGCCAACAAGTTCAAGGTTGGCCATTTTTTTATAGGCCGGTAAATGGATGCTTTTCGCCGCTGCACCTAATCCCACCAGTGCGATTGTTTTAAGATTCGAGGTCATGTATCTGATTCACTGCAGTTGGCGACTTTGGAACGCTCCGGCCAGATGACCAGAGCGTTCATGGCGAAATGAGCCAGTTTAGCCTGACACAGTGTAATGAGGTTAGCTGTCAGGGCGACAAATTGAAATATGACATCATGCCCTGATCCCCATGCTCACTGATGTGGCAGTGGAAGACCCATCCACCAGGAGCCCCAGGTGCGGGCACCTTGCCGACCGCAGTCATCTCCTGGTCGGAACGCACAAGACCGAGCGGTGAAGCTGCGCGGGCATTGTCATCGAACTGAACCGCGAGTCGCGTGATAGTCCAGCTCCGCCCAAGGGCACCAGGCCTGCCAGGAAGCCGAATCGTGTCCTTGTTTTCCAGTGGGTACGATATTGTCTTGATGCTCGATGGTGTGCCGCTGGCTGCATCTCCAAGATTCACAATCAGCGTTTCGATTGGCTGGAAGAAGAAGCCATGTGCATGGAAAGGATGAACCGCACCTGTAAAGTTGATCACCTCCCAGTAGCGGGTATCACCGATCTTCGCAGAAAGCGCAGAACTGTCGTTCACGGCCGGAAAAGGCCGTGGCATGAACGGGGGCGGACCAACCATTCCGCCTACGACTGCGCCACCGGCTGAGGCAGCCGCCGCCGTCTTGGCCCGAATTGCACCCAACAGCCCGTCGCGATTCTGAACCGCCGCAAAGAAGCGAACCCTCCCGTCTGGCGCAAGGGGAGTGTGACCGAAAAAAACCGGAAGCGCATCGTCAGGTTCAGTGACATCAACCGAGTCACGAATATCCACAAGCGGGCTATGAGTTGAGCGAGGGAGTACCGAAGGAGGTGACCAGGCCTCTCCGTGGGGGTCATGCCCTACCAGTTTGATTCGCATTATCTCGATCGGTGGGCGCTGCCCATCAAACTCATCGTCTCCCAGCCCGGTGACATTTCCGAATTCATCCGTGAAGATACTGTGCCGACCGCGAGCAATGTCGTGCCATTCCAGATAAAGCTTGTCGCCATGAGCACCGGAAGGCACGAAAACAACGTCCGCGCGCTCAGCCGGTGATAGCAGAATTCCATTCCCTGGGTTGGAGTCCGGGAATGTCTCGATGGGGGGGGCAGCAATCGGTTCATTCAGCAAACCGCCGTCTCCGCCAATTCGGTAAATGGTGTGCCCAGGGATAGAGAGACGCATGAAGCGCCCATTTGCGACGTTAATGATACGCCAACGCTGAGGAATTCCACGACGCAGCTTCACCGTTGGCATCTCATGACCGTTGACGAGAATCACATTACCCTCGCGTCCATTCATGACTTGTTCGGAAATCGCCGATGGGGTCAGCGTACGTGAGCCTGGGTCAAGCTCAAGCTCCTCAGTGGCAAACGCTCGTGGCTGGTTTGTCTTGCCCAGGAGCATGTCGTCCAGCATCAACGTCATTTCCATCTCCCGGTAGATTCCCAGGATTTCGAGCATGTCGTCTTCTTCCGGATCCCGAAACACCAGCGGCCCGGCCATACCCAGATCCACCTGCTCATTGGTGCGAAAATGCGGGTGATACCAATGGGTGGCTGCGTTGAGTACCTTGAATTCATAGGTAAACGTTTCGCCCGGCTGTACACCAAGCTGTGAGAGATTACTTCCGTCCATATCTGCTGGTAACTCAACTCCATGCCAGTGAATACTGGTCTCGACGGGGAGCTGATTCGACAAGTGAACAATGAGGGTATCCCCAACATTCGCCTCGATGCGTGGCCCTGGAACCTGCCCGTTGAATGCCCAAACGCGAGTTGGGGGGCCATCTTTTCTCAGGGATAGATATGTTTCAGCCGCCACCAAGTAAACCTCTACAACACGCGGGCGATGGGGCATTCTATGCTGTCGGTGATGGTCCCACGACGAGGGGTTCCGATGACTTCTGCGCCCTGCATCTGCAGAGCCAATAATTCCGGCGCCAGCCAGGGCCATCGCGCTATTTATGAGGAACTTTCTCCTGGTGACTCTTACGAGACGACTGCTCGTTAAACTGTCCTTTTTCATTTGACACCTCATATTGGCGGTACAAACCCACTTGTTTCGGAATACGGCGTATCGACTCGCTCCGCAGGCCAGAAATACGGACCCATTGAAAATCCACAGAAACGCTGCGCTAAATGACTTTGCAAGAAAAAGGCCAGAATCTAGGTGCTTGAATAGCCGCGAGTCTTTGGGTATCTATGCTGTACGGAATACGTTGAGCGTCTATAGATGTAAAAAATACCGACACAGGATTGGGACCGACAAACCAGAGTTTTTCGTGCATGATCGGAACCTAACCCTCGGTGCGCTACCTTCCGGAACAATGTGGGCAACAATGTGAGCAACGGAGTATGCAAACAGAAGCACAACTGACGGTGGCCATCGTGGGCGCTGGCCTCATGGGCCATTGGCATGCGCATGCAGCTCGTAAAAACGATGCCATCATCACCGCAGTCATCGACCCAAATGCCGAAGCTGCGAACGCGCTTGTTGGCCGCTATGGCGGTCATGCCTTTGCTGATTTCGAACGAGCATTGGCGCAGGCTCACTTCGACGTGGTGCATATCTGCACACCGCTCAAAACCCACGTGTCACTTGCCAGACAAGCGCTGATGGCCGAGAAACACGTCATTGTAGAAAAGCCAGTGGCGCCTTCGCGCACTGAGGTATCTGATTTACAGGATCTGGCCGCAAGCAAGAATCTTTTGCTATGCCCCGTGCATCAATTTGCTTTTCAGCAGGGCGTAGCTTCAGTTCGGGATGAGCTGGCCCGCCGAACCAGCGGTCCATTAGCGGTGAGTTTTGATTTCGCCTCTGCTGGAGGCACGGGACACCAGACGCATGAGCTTGACCAGATTCTGGTAGAGATTCTGCCTCATCCCTTGTCTATTCTTTCTGAAGTCTGGCCAGAGGCGCCGCTGGAGCGGGAATCCTGGTTCGTAGACAATCCCCAGCCTGGGGAGCTTTTTACCTACAGCCAGCATCAAGGATTTCCAGTCGCGATCAAACTAAGCCTCAATGCCCGGCCAACCCACTGTTCAATGACCATTTACCACGAACAGGGCGCAATTCATCTCAATCTGTTTCATGGTTTCGCCGTTTTCGAGTCGCCGACCGTGTCCCGGTTTCGAAAAATCGTCTCACCCTTCGCACTGTCTCTGAATACACTCATGGCGGCAAGCGGCAACCTTTTAAGACGCGCTCTCAACCGCGAACCTGCCTATCCGGGCCTGCGAACTTTGATTTATCGGTGTTATCAGGCCATCAAACAATCGACGCCAGGACCGATTTCGCGTGAAAACACGCTTGCAGTCGCAACTATTACCGAATTGGTCAAAGGTAAGCTGTCAGCTGCCGCAACGACACAAATGGAGCATTGGCGTCAATGAATATAGGGATAGATGCAACCTGCTGGTGGAACCAGAGGGGCTTTGGCCGAATGGCCCGCGAGCTTTTGTCAGCGATGTTCGCCCTGGATTCCGAGCACATGTTTTATTTATTCATTGATCAGGCGCCGACTGAGTCAATGAACCTTCCGAACGTGGAAATTATTCAGGTATTCCCAGACCGCCCAGCCACCGCAGCCGCGATCGCCAATTCCAGTCGTTCATTGAAGGATATGGTGCAGCTTTACAAAGCGGTGTCGGGCTCACCCATCGACCTGATGTTTTTCCCGGCCGTTTATTCGTGGTTTCCGATACCGAAGAAGATACCCGCGGTCGTGACGCTGCACGATGCCATTGCCGAGCACTTCCCAGAGATGATATTTCCTGACTGGAAAGGCCGGTTGTTCTGGACATTAAAGGTGAAATTGGCACTGTGGCAATGCAAACGGGTAATGACTGTGTCAAACGCCGCCAAAGCAGAGATCAAACAGTATCTGGGGGTAAACGGTGATTTGATTGATGTCATCAGCGAAGCCCCCAACGAACTGTTTTGCCAGTCCGACAACGCCGCGGCCGGCCAGGAACTCAGGCAACGTATTGGGATACCACCGGAGGGCCAGCTAATCGTTTACGTTGGGGGGCTGGCGCCCCATAAAAACCTGCATGGTTTTCTGGAAGGGTTTGCGCGGGCCAGGGCCAAGCAGCGAATAGATGATGTTCATGTGGTGTTGGTAGGCGACTATGATGGAGCCGGATTTCACTCCAATTCTGGTGATCTGCAACAATTTGCCAATGATGAACGAATAAAGGGGCTCGTCCATTTCACCGGCTTCATCTCAGATGAGGACTTGCTCATTCTCTACAATGACGCCATGGCGGCCGCCATGCCCTCGTTTTCCGAGGGGTTCGGCCTACCCGCAGTCGAGGCCATGGCTTGTGGAACGCCCATCCTCTCCAGCGACCAGGGCTCACTGCCCGAGGTGGTCGGAGAAGCCGGCGTATTCTTCGACCCTTATGATGTGGACTCAATCAGCGAAGCGATATTGAAAATGTCGACCGATCGCGAACTCAGGCATAAGCTGTCGGCCATCGCCATTGCACGGGCGCAGAGCTTCACCTGGGAGCGAGCTGCCAAGCTTGCACTCGGCTATCTGGAGGCGGCAGCACAGGGAGTTAAGGTACGCCATGGATAATCAGGCAGACACTCAGCCGTCCGAGCATCACTACGACCTGACCGTGATCATTGCGGAAGAAATGGCTTCAGCCAATCTTGGCCTTATTTTCAGTACCTTGCGGCCATCAGACTACCCTGCGGTCGAGTTTCTTGTTTGCAGCGGAAGCGACCGCACACTGCTTGCTGACGTTCCGGAAAAACCCAATGTCCGTATCGTTACCGCACAATCTGATAACAGAATTCCTTTGCTGTGGGCGGACGGAATTCGGGCGGCCACAGCGCATAAAATTGCGTTGACCACGGCCCATTGCGTTCCCACGAACGATTGGCTTGACCGCTTACTGGCATACCCGATGGATGGAAACCAGGTTGCCGTTGGGGGCGCGATTGAAAATGCTGAAAACGATACCAGAATCGGCGGTGTCATCTACCTGTTAAGGTATGTTCGCTACACCGGTGCCCGACCAAGCGGGCCGGCTCGGGATTTGGCTGCAGACAATGCGCTGTATCGCAAAGCAGACATACTGGCCCATGAAGATTTACTCAAGATTGGCTTCTGGGAACCTTCCTTTCATGAGCGTTTCCTGGCCGAGGGCAAATCCCTGGAATTTGATAACCAATTGGTTGTCGTGCATCACAACTGTTACACCGCAAAACAGTTTGTTCGCCAACGGTACAGCCACGGAATCGAATTTGGTGCAGCGCGGGCAAGAACCATGACTGGTCCCAGACGATTGATGATGATCGCCCTGGCGCCACTTATCCCGGTGGTGTTTACGCGAAAGATCATGGCCTCCGCTCGTCAGGATAACCGGTTTAACCTGGGCCTGAACCGGGAGATGGGCTGGCTGCTGGTGTTCGTATTGGCCTGGTCGGCGGGTGAAGCCGTTGGCTATATTAGAAAGTGATGCTGGACGTGTGCAAAAAGGGAATTTTCAAAAAGGAATCGTCAGAATGACTAACCAGGAACGTGCAACAGAGAACAAAATGCCGCTTACGATTAGTGTCATTATGCCCGTCTATAACGGCATTGAGTTTATCAAGCAGAGCCTGCCACCTTTGGTGGCCATGCGCGACCGGGGTGAAGTGCTTGAAGTTCTTGTTGTGGATGACACCTCCAGCGATGACACCCCGGGGGTTGCCCGTAGCCTCGGCGCTACCGTCATGCCCTCTGGCGGACGTCTCGGCCCGGGTGCTGCCCGCAATATCGCGGCGAAAGAGGCTAAAGGCACAATTCTCTGGTTTATAGACGCTGACGTAGTGGTCCATGAAGATGCCGCCAGGGTAATGCTTGAGGGGTTTGATGATCCCGATGTGGTGGGCGTATTTGGTTCTTATGACGACAGGCCGCCGGCACAGAACTTCCTGTCTCAATACAAAAACCTGGTTCACCACTATTACCATCAGCGCGCCAGAAAAGAAGCTTCGACCTTCTGGTCAGGGTGTGGCGCAATTCGAAAAGAAGCGTTTCTTCAACAAGGCGGCTTTGATATTGAAATGTTTAACCGGCCCTCGATTGAAGACATTGAGCTGGGCTATCGGCTGATTGAAGCCGGAGGCAAGCTTTTGCTGATGACTGACCTTCAGTGCACGCACCTCAAGGAATGGCGATTTGTAAATCTGGTTCATACCGAGGTGTTTTGCCGGGCAATACCCTGGGCACGATTAATGCTGCGCCGTGGCGGCCTGGATAATGACCTGAATGTTGGTGTGAGTGAACGGATAAAAGCACTGCTTGCTGGTTTGTTGGTTCTCACTGCACTCCTTGCTCTTGGAGGCATGATATCATCGGTTTACACCTTGATAGTCGCGCTGGCGGTGATTTACGCCAATTGGGACCTCTTTAAACTGTTCCATAAACGCAAAGGGTTCTGGTTCGCTTTAAGAGGTCTGCTATTTCATCAGATCTATTATCTGTACAGCGCCAGTGCCTTTGCCTGGGCCCTGCTCGAAAACAAACTGGGAAGAAATGTTGCCTGACATCAGGCTACTGCGTGGCTTCCTTTTTAAACGGTACCCATATGAAGGCGATCCTCACTTTCCACAGCATTGACGACCGGGGCACTGTGCTCAGCTTCCCACCGGCAACCTTTGCCAGAATGATCGAAGAGATTCTGGAAGGTGGTGTCAAAATCTGCAGTCTGGACCAATTGCTCTGCCCGGAAACGGATAACGCGCTCACAATTACCTTTGATGACGGTATGCGATCTGTCTATGAGAATGCGCTTCCGATCCTGAAAGACGCGAATGTTCCATCTCACCTGTATCTCACAACGGGTGTTGTCGGCCGCACGAATAATTGGCCGACCCAACCCAGGGGCGCTCCTGCGTTCGATATGATGGATTGGCAGGAATTGGAAGCCTGTGTCGACGCTGGCATGAAGATCGAAAGTCACACCGTATCCCATCCCAATTTGTGCCGGCTTGACCGGCAACAGATTGAGGAAGAATGTGAAACTGCAGATTTGAGCATCGAAAAGCAATTTGGGCGTCGACCAGAGCATTTTGCCTATCCCTACGGAATATACGACGCTCGGGTTGCAGAAATTGTCGGCCAGAAATACCAGACCTGTGTGACGACTGCGCTATTGCCCATCGGGAAGAAACTCAAAGCTGCGGAGCTGCCCAGGTTAGACAGCTATTACCTGCAAAAACGTCGAGATTATCGTCACTTTTTCTCCCCTACTGCAAGTGGCTACTTGCGGCTACGTCATGGGTTGCGGGTTTTTCGGAGTATGTTTTGATGAAGTTTCTATGAATTGAGACTGCGTCCAAGTGTTCCCCGCTTTGTTTCCAGCCAAAACACAAAACTTATACCCAAGTTGGACACCCGCCACCCGTCGATACTTTTTGTCAAACTCTGTTAAACTACATGTCGTTTTGTTTGTTCTGGTAGTACCGAGAAGCAAGTACTCAGCGTCTCACTAGATCGCGGTAGAATTGCTACTATCACTGAACCCAGAAAGGTAATTGTCATGAGAAGTTTACTTCACGGTACGCCGAACAATGTGTTCGTTTCAGTTACAAGCGTAGTTGCGATGACTTTCAGTCTCGCCGCTGAGGCAGCACCCGCGATCTCATCATCGACGTCAGAAGCCTCTGCAGGCGGCAACACCACGATCACAATTCAAGGCTCTGGATTTGGTGAAAAAGCCAAAGCTGCCCCCGTTCTTTTCGACCAAGTGGATGCAAGCTATGAAAATGGTATACCCAATCTGAATTACCAAGCCCTTACCGACGGAACGACGGTTCCATCGGCAACCCAGGGACAACCATCTGTCTGGGCAGATGTTTCAAGCGGGGCCTGGGGTTCTGTCCCACCTAAAATAATATCGTCGCAAACTGCACGCCACGAAAATTCCAGCGAGCAATACCTTATGCCTGGCCAAAACTCGACGATTGCGAGACCCGTTGCATATGGGGGCGCCTCTGGCTGGGACACTCCTGTCGATAATACCCAACTTTATGTATCGTGGTGGTATAAGCCTAAATACGCCCCTCAGTGGTATTGGCGGGTATCGCCAACAAATCCGACCGGCGAATTCCAGAACGGAGAAACGCTCACCATCGGAGGAGTTGCTCAAGCTACATTTATCGGGATCGATTCCGAAGGCCAGATCAACTTGGTGTTCAAACAACAACCTAACAAGAATGAGCTGTTGGGTACTTTAATCCGCGGTGAAAGCTCTGGGGCTACGTCAATTTTCCCCGAAACATTTGTTGGCTCTGGTGGCTCCGGCTACGAAACACCCGGATCACAAAAGTATATAAGAGTTTGGGAAGATCCACAGGGCAAGGAAGGAATCCGATTTTCTTGGACACAAATGCATCAAACTCTAGGATCAGTCGTCAACTGGTCGACAGCACCGGTAATAGGTGGTGAATGGAATCACCTCGAGATGGAAATGGATACACAGAAGGGCTTAGTGCGGTTGTTCGTGAATTCCAAGCAATTAACTAGCTTCAATTTTGATCCATCTCTTGATTATCAAGGACGTTGGAGTCCAACTGTAGCAATGCTTGGTCTTAACGGTAAGGTTGGCAAGTTGCAGGAGAGCCAAGTAGACGACATATACATCGATAATTCTATTCAGCGCGTCATTTTAGGCAATGCCCCAACCATTGATCAAGTGACTCGCCATGAGAATCAGCGCCAATTAGAGTGGTCCAATAGCCGAATTAAGTTTCAATTGTATCAGGGAGCGATTGAAAACCTCGATTCAGCATATCTTTATGTATACGATTCAGATGGTCTCGTGAATTTCGAGGGTTATCCGATATGCTCAGACTGTAAAGAACCCCCAGCGAAGATTGATTTGTTTATTGAATAGACCATTGACCTCATACTAATTGAAATTTGATTAGTTTGGGCTAATCTCACAGGGCGATGTAAGTAGATTCCGATTATTTACGTGTTCGGGCTGATATCCAAGTTAGCGCGAATCCGATTAAGGGTTTCGTATGAGCGGTCGATCATCACCCTTCCCTTAAGGACACGGAGACCGCTCATTTCTTACGCTGCTCGATCCTCACAATAAGAACACGGAATGGACACCGCAGAGCTTCAATTAGCCCAAAGGTGCTCCCCGGACTTTTCATTTACTATCCATTAAAAGGAGATGGCTTAGGTTGGAGATCTTTATTGTTTACAAGGAAGACTATCCATGGGACGTGCGAGTAGAAAAACTAGCTATCTCACTTTGTGAAGCTAAAAATAAAGTAACGATAATATCCAGAAATCTGGACCAGCGACCGACTGTCGAATTGATTAATAACTTACAGATCTTTCGCATCCCTCGCACAAAAAATTTACCAAAAATGGTCCAAAAAATAATAAACCTACCACTTTGGTTTAATCCGATCTGGATCTATACAATCTTAAAGGCAATTAAAGGTTCGCCTAAGCCCATAATCATTGTTCGTGACCTGCCACTAATACGAGCCGCTACCTTTATCGCACGTTTCAGACCTGCAAAAGTTGTGTTCGACATGGCAGAAGTATACCCAGAAATGTACAAGTCCTTAGCGCAATACTCAGACAGGTCCTGGATTGAAAAGATTATCAAAAGCCCAAGAATCGCTACGCGATATGAAAGATCGGTGCTGCCGAATGTAGACCACACGATCGTGATGATCGAAGAGTCACGAAATAGACTCATTCGAATGGGCGTGCCCAGAAAAAAAATATCAATTGTCAGTAACACCCCACCAATAAACAAATACAATGGTAATACGCAACAACATTCAGAAGAAAACCTCAAAATTGTTTACGTCGGGTATTTAACCGAGCTAAGAGGTTTAGACCTACTAATTGAAGCCGTAGGCCACTTTATAAAAAAAGGACATGAGAAAAGTTCGATCCAAGTAGACATTGTTGGAAAAGGTGCCAGCAAGGAGAAACTGACTCAATTGACGAAAGAATTGAAAATCGAGGAGTCCGTACGAATACACGGATGGCTTCCGCAATCTGAGGTCGACGATCTGATGAAAAATGCCAACGTGGGCGCGCTTACCTACCGTGTTTGTGGCCACTGGAACCATACCATCCCCAATAAGATTTTTGACTATATGCTGGCGGGCCTTCCGGTACTGGCAACAGAGGTGCTGCCTATCCAGCGCATTATCAAAGAAACAGGCTGCGGCGTAGCCTGTCGGGATCTCGACCCGGCTGACATTGCGGAAAAACTCGAATATTTGCGAGATCCTGAAGTCCGCCAAGCTCTCGGAGAAAACGGCTACCGCGCCGTACAAAAAAAATACAACTGGGAAACAGATAAAAAGCGACTCATTGGAATCGTTAGCCCAGATTTCTTATAGTACCTCTGGGGGCTTCGCGCATAGCCATCAGTAACGCTAAGACTGTCCGTGTCACTGCCACCTATATTGGTGATTATTTAACCATTTTTCGGCATTCAGTATAAATCGCCAACTGGACAACTAGGCTGACAGAGGGGGTAACTGCAATTCTCCGCTATCGTTTTTAGTTAAAACTATAATTAAATGGCCGCCTTTCCCTCCTATGGGTTTTGCTATCAATTTTTCGCCAGGAACAATAAAACTCGACAGATACGTTAAAACTTTTCCTTTCTCGCTCGTAGGGTCGAGCACTCCAAAAGTCTTTGGAATGGCTATTTTCCGCTCTGCACATAATCGCCAACAAACTGCTTTGTCTTCGTATAGAATTTCATATTCCGCCTTTTGGACATCTTTTCTTAATCGGCTCCGTTGATGGCAGTCATAGTTAGATCCATAATAATACTTCCACTCGTTTCTCGATTTTTCCCATAGTCGATATGGATAATAGAAATCCGGAAACGTCCTTAAAACAAAAAAATATTCAAAAAGTCGAATGCTACTTTAAACTTTTCTTTTGGGCAATTTTTCCAATTTACTAAAAATAAGTAACAATATGGTAAAAATATAAATCTCTGAAATCTTCTGAGGTATGGAAAAATAATTTCTGAGGAGTGACGTATCGACGCCACTAGTAAAATATAAAAACGTTCAAAATTATCCCGACCATTTACTTCTCTAAGTTTCACAGTGCACGCTCACTCAAAGTTACGTTTGACAATTCTTAATTTTCCAGAACTTTCTCGACAAACTTTATCAACCCGTAAAAATGAATATTTTAAATTCTCATCAAATCTTTCACATAATTCCTTTTTCACCTGAGCGATTATTTGTCCATAATTTTCGCTTAAACATTTTATTGAAATAGTTATATTGAGATCCTTGCTCTGTACGATCTGAAAAGATTCTACGGAAAAGCCTGACTTTTTTAGGTCCTCAAATATATATATAAAAAATTCACCGTGGAACTTTTCACCCTTCGTATTGACTAAAATGTCATATTCGCGCCCAAGGACATTTCGAATAGTGGGCAGTTCTCGGCCACACCTACAAGTTTCATCGGACAGGGTGGCATAGTCTTTCAAGCGATAACGAATTAGTGGCATCGAATAATTGACCAGATCGGTAACAACAATTTCGCCTTCTTCACCCGGTCCAACTGGCCTTCCATCTTCTTTTAAGATTTCTACAACCATGTTTTCTACTGAAAGATGCAAAACTCCAAACTCACATTCATGAGCAATTGTTCCTATTTCTCCGCAGCCGTATTCATCGAAGACTCTACAATTGAATACATCCTCAATTTTTCGTCTATCTGGTTCAGTCAACGCCTCTGCCGTTGTAATAATAGCTTTCGGGACCACTAGCTCAGATTGGCCAGTTTTCTCGACATGATCCGCAAACTGGCGAATCATCGATACATAACCGTAGAAATAATCCGGCTTGAAATTGCTCAGTTCCGTAACGTAACTATCAAGCTCATTCGAAGTGAAAGAAAATGCCGAGAAACGTCTTCGATGCGCAATGAAATCAATAAGCTTTGCACGTCGTTTATCCTTTGAACTTGCAGGTACGCCCCAAAACCGAGCTTGCCGGTCGCCAATATCGACACCTGACCAACTATATCCTCGCCAAGTTGCTGCTAACTCATGTGCCATACCACGGTTGTCTTTACGAAGTGTCACAGGGGCGCCTGTCGATCCCCCGGTGGTTTTGAGGCGAGTAAAAAGCCCTGTCTTCGTGGAATAAAGTTGTTCTGAATGATCTCGAAGAAATTCCTTTTCCAAGAAAGGAAGATTCTTAAGCTGTTCAAGTGTTGTCAATGTCTGTTTCGGAAGCTCGGCGTAATGAGGAACCGTTTTTCTTGCGTGCTTCAGCAGCTTGTTTAAACGATCAAGCTGAATCTCCGAAATTTTCTCAATTGGGTAAAATTGTGATTTTTGCAAAGCTTTGAGATGCTTACCTACCCACTCTCCGCGCAATAATACGACTGGGTAATATACACAGTACTTGAACAGAAAATTGCTAATATCCAATGATATTCTCCAAGCATCCAATGCTTTTTCGTCTAAAATTTTGTTTCAGGATTGTTGTAAATCGCGAGCTTGTTTTAATTTTGGCGAATTCGATAGCCGTATAGGTTCACAGTAATCGTATTTGGATGAACTCACTTTCCACGCTATTAAGATGGTGCAAGAACCTTAGTGTAAAGCTCAAAGTAACGACCCGCCATCGTCTCGGATGAATAGTATTTACTTACCGTTTGATGTGCCCGTTCCGCTTTGTGAATCGAAAGCTCTTTGTCATCAAATGATTCTTTCATGGCGCTGGCAATTGTTACTGGTTCGATATCTCTCAACAATCCGCCGCACTCCCCGTCGCTCAGAACGACTGGCACGTCGCCGACAGCAGAAGCAACGACCGGAACATTTAATGACATAGCTTCAAGCAATGTGATCGGTAGTCCCTCCGTGGATGAAGGCATTACCAGTAGGTGAGAACGTACCATCAACGCAGGCACCTCATTGCAATATCCCGGCATAAGCACATCAGCCTCGATTCCGAAATCGCTCATCAGGTTCTCCAACTGTTCCCGGAGGCTCCCCTCACCAATGATCACGAGTCCTGAGTTTACGTGCTCCCTTTTGAAGAGGAAAAATGCTTTGATCAGCCTGTCAAACCCTTTTTCATGAGACAGCCTACCGACACCTATGATGATAGTATCGTGTTCGTCGACGAAAGACTTTAGCGGATCATGTAAGACTGATTGAGAGGCTTCTTGAAGTCCTGCCAAGTCAAGTCCGTTTGATATAACCTCTGTCGTATCGGGTAAATGACGGTTAGAGAACTCAAGCCTCATTGCCTCAGCAACCAAAGCTATTCCCCTCATCTTTTTTATTGCTAGGCGGTCAACGCACTCGTAGAACCACAATTTCGAAAAGCGCGGCGCATAAACGTAACCATGAAGCGTAGCAATCATTGGAATTTTTCTTACCCTCTCAGGGTAAATGCCAAGAAGGACGTTAAACTTGAATCCGTGCGAATGCAGGAGGTCATACCTATTTTTCTTCGCCCATCTCAATATTTTAAAGGATTCTTTTAGGTTCAGCCCTGGCTTCATGCGCCAGGGAATAACCGGCAAGCCTAGCCTCTTTGCTTCGGCCTCAATCGGTTTTTCAATGACATCTAGCTCTCCAGCACTCAATATCATTGGCTCAAGCCCAGTCTTTAACTGCTCCTTGACCAAGCTAAGCAGCATCTTCTCCGCACCATAGAGGCCACCACTGTCAATTAAGTGTAAAACTTTTAGGCCCATTCTTGCTTTTATCCCTTCCTTGGATTCCAGATAACCTTCTTCTCGCCCTTCAAAAACGCAACACAAGCCTTGTATGAAGCAATGTTCAGAAGCATGAAATAGTAAGGTATCGAATAGAGTGCGGAGAGGGATTCGCCCTCTTTTTCTTTTTTGTGGCCTTGCCAGGCGAGCAGAACAAAGCCGACATATCCCAGTGCTGCCAGGGTATAAATGCCCGCTTTCGGCGTCAGATAGAGCGCTGCCAAAGCCAGTGTCACCATTGGCACGAACGCCGCGTATCTCAGTAACTTATGAGAGATCATCTGCCAGGCGAAGAGCCCGTCTCTGGCTGGGTTCATCAAATGTCTCATATCTTTCAGCGCCCAGAGGGCTCTCAGGCTGACCCGAACGCGCATGCTGAACTCGCTGCTGCCATCGGTCAGGGCGTCTTCTTTCAGCAGTGCTTCGGGCTCGTAGACTACGCGGTACCCCTGTTCGACCACTTTCAGAGGCTGCACAAAATCGGGCAACTGATCAGGCCTTAACGGTTTGTAGAGCGCTTTGCGCATGGCGTCTATGCCGCCATCAACGCCGACAACCGAACCAAGCCGTGTTTCCTGGCATCGCAGCCAGTTTTCGTACTTCATGTAGGCACTGCAGCCGTCGCCAACCAGCGAACCGTCCTGGTGTACGTAGATCATTTTGCCGGTGACGTACCCCACGTTTGGGTCATTAAAGTTGCGAACCAGGCGGCTCACTGTGCTGGTATCCCACTGGGAGTTGGCATCCGAGAATAACAGGATCTCACCCTGAGCATGCTGGCTGAGGGTATTCAGACCAGAGGTCTTACCTTGCCGGGGCACTTGCCGGAACAGGCGAACGGTGACTGGCGATTCTTCAGCAACGCGCTCGACAATCTGATCTGTACCATCTTCGGATTCATCGGATATGACCAGGATTTCCATTTGGTCCGCCGGATAGTCAAGGGCAATTTTGTTCCGGAGGGTGGCCTCAATGTCTTTCGCTTCGTTGTAGGCCGCGACCAGAATGGACACTGTTGGCTGATGGTCTTCGGATTTATTGATCGGCCGAAAGCGAACCGCCGTTAACGCTTTGACCGCCAGCGGATAGCCGAAGTAGATATAAAACAGAAGGAAAAATGAGAACCAGAAAATGAACAGCATCAAACCAGCCCGCTCGCCGTCTTCAGATGCGTGGGCTCCGGGGCCCTGTCAGTCAACAGCCCCTGGGTGCGAAGTACATTGCTCATGGTGGTAAATGGGAAGTGCCCCAGTAGCTTTGACAGCCGCTGTTCACACACGTCCAGATTGTTGTAATGCCGGAAGCGTGAGAACCACTTTACATCAAGCCGCGGCTGGCCCGGATCGACTTCCCATGGGTGGAGATAGAACACGAAAGGCTGGCCCTGCCGGTTGATGCTGCCCAGACCCCAGCGACTGAACCAATAGGGGAACAACCTGAAGTAGCCGCCGCCAGCAATGGGTAGTGTGTAACCAGGGAATTTCAGTGTACTCAGCGGGAATTCAGCCAGTGTATGGCCTTCATCGGTTGTCAGGGTGTGTGGCCATCTAGGTGAGTCAGGCATGCCGTAACGATCATGGTGAACCGGAAATATTGAGGAATCCCAGGTAAATCCTTCCTCGGCCAGGATATCCAGTGCCCAACGGCTTACGTTGGTGATCGAATAGCTTGCTGCTCGGTAGCCGGTAATGGGTTCGCCGGTAATATCTTCCAGAATAGCTTTGGATCGCCGGGTTTCTTCGCGAAAGACCTCGGGAGTCTGGTTGTACACCAGTTGATGACTGTAGCCATGGCTGGCGATTTCGTGACCTTCTTTCTGGATGGCGCGAACCAGTTCAGGAGATTTCTCAGCGACCCAGCCAAGAGTGAAGAAGGTTGCCCTGGCATTGTGCCGGGACAGCAGGCCCAGAATACGTTGCGTGTTGGCCTCTACGCGGTATTCCATCGAATGCCAGTCTTCACGCCGCACGGCTTCCGCCAGGGCAGCTACCTGGAAATAATCTTCAACATCTATGGTAAGGGCATTTTCAATTATCTGTGTCATGGTAGCAGCCTTGTACACATCGCCGACCGATTAACGGAACCTGTACTCCACTCCGACCTGTGCCCAGAATTCCGTGTATTCGCGGCTCAGAACATCACTGGTTTTCTGTTCATGGCCAACCCTGGCGGAGATACTAAGGTCGCGGCTGGCCAGGTAATTGAGACCGAACTGGAGGTTGATAGCTTCGTCATCCGAATTATCCTCCTCGAACGCTTGGTATCGGTAGCCTATAAGGGTGTCGCCCGACACGCGCGAGGTAATAGGCCGGGAATACCCAAGATCAAGCCCTGCGCGCTCCTCCAGTTGATTGGTTTCCAGAAAATCTGCCTGGGTAGCGAAAATGTTTATATTCAAACTGCCCCGGTCTGAAAAACTTTTATTGATACCAGTGGAAACTGTTGTTGTCTGAACAGTAATGCTCTCGCTCAGGTTGAACTCGAATTCCTCAAACCGGATATCAAAACTGGAGCTACGATCAGTCAATTCCCGCGCACCCCGAAGGTACCAGTTGGTGCTGGGATTCAGTTCCCGAGTCAGATCCACCTCTGCCACGATTCCGTCGCTGGTCTGGGAGCGGCCGGCCTGCCGGGTTTCGATCTCGCTGACACCAAGTGCGCCAGACACAGTGGTGGTTGCCCATTGTTTGTTAAACGTAGCCTGAGCGGTTCTAACGCTGACTTCGGCTCCGGTATCCAGATCGGCGACGTTGTATGAGGTAGTTAGGCCCCCACTCAAGGTCTGGCTGAAGAGGTGGCTCCAGGCTATTGAGCTTACAATTCGATCGCTGTCCGTCTGTTCCGGCTCTTCAAACTCTGTATTTTCGTAGCGCGTGCTAAAAGCAATGGAGTCTGTGCTGCCCAGGCGCCAGACATAGCGCGGACCGGTGCTGAAAACGTTTTTGCGGGTTCTATTGGTCGGTGTGTCGCTCTGCGTAAGGTCCTGACGTACCTCGCGAAGATTGTTATCCAGTTCCCAGTAAAATCCAGTTGCCAGCTCACACTCGCTGTCCAGATTCATGTTGCCGCGGGTTTCGTTATCGAAGGAATTGTTCAGCCAGATAGAGTAACTGATGGTGCCGGAAAACCTGGCACTGCATTTTCCAGGATCCGTTTCATAGCCGGCGGTCAGCGATGTGCGACTTTCAAGGTCGCTGTTCTCATTTGCGGCTGTCCTGGCCGCGTTATCTGTAAACCGGGCGGCCTGGCTGCCGCTGAGTTGAAGCTGTGCGTGCCCGGATATAGGGATTGCGATCATTATGCCCGCCGCCGCCAGAATAATCGTGGACCGGAGCATCCCAAGTCTGTCTGGCCTACCCATTGATGACTGCCCCTACAAATTTATCCGGGTCAAAGGCCCGGGCTGCACTTTCAGCGGCCGACGCTGTAATCCGGCCATGAGGCACAACCAGCATGGAGTAGTCGCAAAGCTCACCTAGAATGCGGGCATCTGGTGACTCGCTGATGGGCGCGGTATCCAGAACAATGAATCGGTCCGGGTAGCGACGACGGATTGCCTGCAGGAACTGCTTCATTCGAAACGACGTGAAAAATTCCGCAGCGTCTTCCCTTTGACTGCCCGCAGGTATCAGCCGCAGCCGAGGAATGCCGGTTGGGTATATAATTTTTCCGATATCGTAGTCTGAGTCTTCCAGAAAATCCGTCAAACCGGATTCCGCGGCGAGATCAAGTTGAGAATGAAGCGTCGGATTACGTAGATTGCAGTCAATGATAAGTGCTGTTTTCGATTGATCAAAGGCAAATGCCGCTGCCAGGTTTAAGGCCATGAATGATGTGCCTGCGCCCTCCATGGCGCCACTGACAACCAGGGTGAAGTTGTTTCCGCCGGAAACCTCAAGCAGTTTTGTCCTCAGGTGCCGAAATCGATTGACCAGGTCACGGTTCGCAGACTGAGGGTAGACAATACGGCGCTCATCGAGATCGTCAGACGTCAGCTTTCGGGGCTCCTGCATCTTGACAATCTGTTTACTGATTACATATCTATCAACAGCGCCGGGGCCCATTTCGAGTGAGCTGGGAACCAACATCCGGGAGTCATCGCGTAATGCCCGCGAGCTGTTTTGTGGTGATTGTTGCTCTCCATCCAGCTCACGACGCTCTTCGTCAAAGGCACCTTCCTCAACACCCTGAACTGAGTCGTACCTGCCATTTTTGTAATCCGCCATCAAATAACCCCCATGAGCGCGGCCGTTGCGATGCCCACATATACGGCCACCGCCACTCCGGCAAATACAAAAATAGTGAGGGTAACCCAGCGGTCTCGGCGCTTTTCAAAGGGCGTTCTTACTGGCGGAATCTCCGCAAGGACCGGCAAGCCAATGCCGTCTTCCAACTGTTTGCGTGCGCGAATTCGTGGATCAATCTGCAACAACCCGGCAATAGCACCAAAAGGCGCCAGCGCGCCCAGGAAAACTCCGGCGAAAGCAAACATTGAAAAGTTCAGATCGGAGGGAGATGTGGGGAACTGAGCGGACTCATAGATTTCAAAGTTCAGGCCCTGCCCTTCGATATCAAGGTGCATGGAAACCCTCGCCTTTTCTCTGCGCCTGAGCAGGTCATTGTAGATCTGGGTATTGACTTCCATATCCCGCGTTATTTCCGAATACTGAGCCTTGCTCTCCTGTATTCGGTCCATTCGCTTCTCTTGTTCTGCAATTAACCGATTCAGCGAATTGATGCGCGTTGTTGTGGTTTCCATATCTGCCAATGTTTCGGACAATGACGAGCGTACGTCCTGATACAACGGATTGACTATGTCCTCCCCGGAAACCGACTGCCCGCCACTGTTGCCTTGTTCGATCGCATTTCGCTGCTGGTTACGAAGCTCCGCAATCTGCTCTTTCAGAATCACGATATCCGGGTAGGAATCAAGGTAACGCAAACGCAACTCATCGAGTTGCGACTCCATATCGCTGATCCTTTGCTGAAAAGCATCAGCAGTCCTGCCCTGTCGAACGGTTGGGTCTATGCGGTTCAACTGGTCCCGCAACGATTGAACTCGCGTCTGCAACTCAGACCGCTCCAACTGCGCGAGCTCGAGCTGGGATTTGAGGCTACTCATCCTTGATCTGGCTTCTTGCTCCGTGCCTTCTTTATTCTGTGACAGAAAGTTCTTCAGCCTTTGCTCTACCGCGGCCAACTGGGCTTCGTAACTTTTTACCTGCTTGTCGATGAAATCATAGGCGCTGCGGCTTTCCATGCGCTTTCTTTGAGAACTCTCCGATATGAACAACTGGCCCAGCTTTTGGGAAATGCGGAACGCCTGAACTGGCGATTCCGAGGAATACCCAATCGAAAAATAGCTGCCGCCTGCGGGCCTGACGGCCAGGTTGGCTCTCAATCTGGCTATTCTCGCCTCCAGCACCGACTCATCGGCACCGAGGGCGCCGGGACCATATATATCAGGGTCTCTGGCAACTCGCTCAAGCGTCTCTCTGTTTGAGAGCGTTTGCCGTGCCGAGGAGGCTTGATCGCTGATCTCTGTGGTGATAGCACTGCCTTCCATAAGCGGGCGGATGATGTTCTGGTCGTCCACGAAGATCACCACCTCAGACTTGTACTTGTACGGCCATACAAATCCAGCGCCCAGCACAAGGAAGCTGATAAGCACAAACAGGAGAAATACCTGCCATTTACGCGAGCGAACTTCCCTCAGAATTTCAACCGGCAAACTCGACAGCGGCAGCGCCATATGCAAACACTCTAGGTTTTATTCAGTGACCAGTACGCATTTTACTTCGTTGTCCAACAGGTCAGAAGCTTCGCTCTGGAACGGCAAGTATATCGCCCGGCCGCATTGGGTAGTTGGTCGCTATATCGCCTTTGGTGAGAATGTCATCCAACCTGACCGGAATCGCCACGACTTCTCCATTCATTGGCCTGTAGAGCATTGCTTTATTTGTCTCGGCAAATTCGTTTCCGCCGCCCGCGCTAAGAAACATGTCAAGCACTGTCATTCCAGTGCGGTGCTGAACTGACACGGGACTGAGAACGGCACCAGTAACCCGTACCCGGTCGATAAACTCGTGGCTACCCATACTGGTAACAACGACACTTACCTGCGGTTCTCGGATAAAGGCGGCAAGCCTGGACTCTATGCTACTGGAAAGGCCTTCCGGTGTTTCCCCAGTGGCATGCACATCACCAATCAGGGGGACGGAAATTTTACCGTCGGGGCGCACTGGCACCGAAATACTCAAGTCCTCATTTCGCCAGACGGATACTCGCACAACGTCTGTTGGACCGAGAATATATTGATCGACGCTGTTAGTTGTTTCCAGCTTTAGGGCTTGCTGAATCTTCTCATTTGAAGATGGGGAGTTGGACGCACAGCCTGCAATGAACGTTACCGCGGTCAGGGACATCAGAAGTCCCGAAAGTGAACACTTCGATGACATGATCATTCCTCTCAAATTCCGTGACTCTTTCCATGTCTCGGGTAGAGATGCCCCCGAAACTACCTTGATCCTTTCTTGAACAATACCACTTCCGCTGTCTGAATTATAATCAACAAATCAAGCAGCAGGCTCTGATTCTTGATGTAGTAAAGATCGTACCTCAACTTTTCCCGCGTATCTTCTTCACTATCAGTATACTCAAAACATAGCTGCGCCCAGCCCGTCAACCCGGGCTTTACGCGGTGGCGCTCGCTGTAGAGGGAAATTCTTCCAGAAAGCTGCTCAACGAAGACCGGCCGCTCAGGGCGGGGACCGACAAAGGCCATGGTGCCATTAAGTACATTGAATATCTGTGGCAGTTCATCAATCCGGACCTTGCGTATGAACTTGCCGACGCTCGTGACACGGGCGTCATTTTTACTGGCCCAGACCGCACCGTCTTTTTCGGCGTCAATCATCATGGAGCGAAATTTGTACACCTTGAACACTTTACCATTGAGCCCCACCCGCTCCTGGCTGTATAGCACCGGCGCCTTGAATCCATCTTCTATCTTAATGGCGATTGTTGTAAAAAGCATCAAAGGCGCGCCAGCAACCAATAATAAAGAGGCGGCAATCAGATCCAGTGAACGTTTTCCGATCCCGAAAACCGAGGAGACGGTGAAGCCGTCCGAAAATACCAGCCAGCCACGGGTCACCATTTCCAGAGCCACTTTTCGGGACTCCCGTTCATAGAAAGTGACGCCATCTACAATTTTGACACCTTCCATTTTGCACTCCAGAAGGTCTTCCAGCGGCAAACCCTTGCGACGGTCGTCTACGGCTACCACGATTTCATTTACCGGGTGGTTGAGAATGTAATCGTGAATGGTTCCAGGGACATTGAGCAGGTTTTCCTGTGAAATCTCGACGGGCTCATCCGGCAACGCAACGAAGCCCAGCAGCGTAAACCCTTTTCGATTGAACGGCGTATTGAGATCTTCCAGAATCTGACGCGCCCGGAAGCCTGCTCCCAGCACCAATACCTTGCGTCTGAACCGCGCTTTACCAACAATCGCGAAAAAGAGAGATCGCACTACCCCTAGCAAAAACAAACCAAACACAGTGGCGCTGGTCAGCGTGCCGCTGGAACCTAGATACCAAAGCCAGTCGGATGCAACCAGATAACCAAACCCGCAAAGTGGAATGCTGATGATCAACGCCATCAGGGTTCGCAACATCATCCCGGACATACCATCTTCTATGCGAGATTGATGAACCCCGAGAGAAACCATCACCAAAAGATTAAAAAGCGCAAAAACAACGGCAGAAGGAAACAGAAACTGCAGATTTTCCCGAAAAAAAGCCAGATCGCCGAAATACTTGAAAAACACCGCAAGCATAAACGCGCAAACCAGTACTAGAAAATCGATCAGGCCAAGAATGACATAGGGCAGGTGAATATAGTGGCGAAATAATCTGACGTGGGCCACGTCAACTCCTTTTGCTGTTCACAATCAGAAAACGCATCCGATGCGTTAATCAAAGGGCTTAGTGATCAGCAGTGTACTGCAATTTCCATGTACTGCAACGCTCAGTTGTACCTCCACGAGGATAAAAAACTGACAGCCCGACCTTGCGATCGGGCTGTCAGTCCCATTGGTCAAGCAGATCAAGCGTGCTTGCGGCGGCGAGAAATGCCAAGGCCCGCAAGGCCAAGACCCAGCAGAGCGAGGGTGCCTGGCTCAGGCACTTTACCAACGGTCAGTTGGTCAATGCCGTAGCCATCACCGGATGCGTTTGAGAACACTGAAACGCTTGCAAGCGTGGATACGTCAGCATCATAGATGCTGATGTAGAACTGCTTGCCACTGCCGAGACTTGAGCCGAAAATATCCGCAAAATTAAAGCCAAGTCCACCGATGTCAAAACGACCACCAGCATCGTTCGGGTCTGTCATAAAGAAGCCAAGGGCGTTATAGCCAGTATCGACACCTATTGACATCTCCCTCGCATCCATACTGTCGAGCCAGTTGGTATTGTCAGCGTCGGTTGGAATCGAAAAACGTCCGCTGAAAGGGCTGACTGAGCTATCCAGCACAGCAAGGCCATTGGCGCAGCTATATCCGTTGTTGTCGCATGCGCCACCAGAGCCCGCAACTACCCGTGTAAACGTCGCAATGCCGGTGCTCGTGATGACTGCAGACTGCGCGCCCGATGCAACGGTATAGCCGGTTTCAAAGTCTTCGGTCAGATAGCCTCCCTGAAGAGAGCCCAGAAAAGCCGTCTGAGCCGCTTGCGCAGCTGCTGACCCTTCGGCGCTGACGGTTAGTACTGGTAAAGCTGATGCCCAGGAGCAGACACCAAGCAGCATTCCTGTTGCAAAAACTTTCGTTGTGAGTCCCATTTCCATTCTCCATGTTTTACTCAAACAAAGTACCTCGTTTTATTTGAAGCAGTTTATGTGCCAGTTAAATTTCAACGGAATTACAACGATTTAGAAATCGATCTTTTTTAACTTGTAAAATTATTCGACAACTTTGAGTTGCGGTTTTTAAGAAAGGACCTTTCAGTTGGTTAGGCACGTTGGCGTTGCCGCGCGCACAAAAAAACCTGAGGCGGCGGTTCAGGTCTTCAAATTTGTAAACAGTTGCGTGACTCTCGAAAGAAAGGCTCGCCAACAATTTCCCAGCAAATGAGATTTTTTACGAAACATGACTGTATCCTTACAACAAATAATTGGTATTTTGCCTTGATGGGCACGGCGCAAGATTTCAAACACGAAGCGGGCCAATTATTTTTGTCACTGCTTTTAAATAGATAAATCAGTCACATCTCCGACCTGTATAAAATGTCGACGCTCTCTCTCGACGGTGCCAGGGAAATCCGTAAACAACACCCGTGCGCATCAGATCACAAACAATCCCACAAACTCATTCACCGACATCCGCTCCAATACCACGCCCCCACGGCAGGCTTCCAGAATCCGCTCGCATTGCTGCGGAGGAAACCGGGTCCTCAGGTTGTTTGCGAATTTGGCCTCCAACTCCGGCATGCCCTCTTCTCTGCGACGGCGGTGCCCGATGGGATACTCTACGGCCACCTGATCCGTGCTGCTTCCATCCTTGAAAAACACCTGCACGGCATTGGCGATTGATCGCTTGTCCGCTTCCAGATACTCCCGGGTGTACCGGGGATCTTCCACTACTTCCATCAGGTCCCGCAGGCGGTCGATTTCCGGATGAGCCTGATGGAACTCGTCTTCATAGTGTTCAGCGGTTAGTGAGCCGAATATCAGCGGAACGGCCGTCATGTATTGCAGGCAGTGGTCCCGGTCCGCCGGGTTGGCGAGCTTGCCCTGCTTGGAGATGATGCGGATCGCGGATTCGTGGGTGGTGATAACGATCTTCTGGACTTCATCCAGCCTTCCTTTTACCTGGGGGTGCAGCTGAACAGCCGCTTCCGCCGCTGTCTGCGCGTGAAACTCCGCAGGAAAGGAGATCTTGAACAGGATGTTCTCCATCACGTAGGAGCCAAACTCCTGTGGTAAAGAAAACTGACGCTTGTCATCTGGCTTCAGCTTCTGATCTTTGTTGGTCTTGCTGAAGAGCACGTCATAGAAGCCCCACTGGGGCGCGGTCAGTGCGCCGGGAATGCCCATTTCGCCCCGCATAGCCATATCCGCAAGCCTTACGGCCCGAGAGGTTGCATCACCAGCCGCCCAGGATTTTCGGGACCCGGCGTTGGGCGCGTGACGATAGGTTCGCAGTGACTGGCCATCCACCCACGCATGGGACAGCGCGGCCATCATCTGATCCCGGTTGGCGCCCATGAGCTTGGCGCAGACCGCGGTGGAGGCCACTTTCACCAGTACCACGTGATCCAGCCCGACGCGGTTAAAAGAGTTTTCCAGCGCCAGCACGCCCTGGATTTCATGGGCTATGATCATGGCTTCCAGAACAGATTTTACGGTGATTGGCGCGTAGCCTTTCGCAATCCGCTTCTGCGAAATGTGATCGGCGACGGCCAGAATACCGCCCAGGTTGTCGGAGGGATGCCCCCACTCTGCGGCCAGCCAGGTGTCGTTGTAATCCAGCCAGCGGATAATACAACCGATGTCCCAGGCGGCTTTCATCGGGTCCAGTCGAAACTGGGTGCCTGGCACTCGGGCGCCGTGGGGAACCGCCGTGCCTTCCACGAGTGGGCCCAGGTGTTTGGTGCATTCCGGGAACCGGAGCGCCAGCAGGCCGCAGCCGAGGGTGTCCATGAGGCAATAGCGGGCGGTGTTCCAGGCTTCCTCGCTGCTGATGCGGTAATTGAGGGTGTAATCGGCGATTTGTTGGATCACCTGGTCGTAATCAGGGCGTTGGTTCTGTTCGGCGTTGATGGTCATGATTTTTGCTCCCGAGTAGCTTTGCTTATAGCCTAGCTTATGGTGCAAAAACCACCGTTGTACAAATCTCGGTCAGAAACTGTGCATCATGGCGAAACGCAACTACAGAAGAAGATCATCCACTTCAACCTGCAAGGCCTCTCCAAGCGCTTTAAGTACCTTCGTTGAACCTGTTTTGGTTCCTGCTCCTCTGGCACCGACTTTTAGCACCAGTAAAACCAACTCCTCACCACTGTCCAGACTGAAAATGACTCTGTATCCGCCCCGCATGAGTCGCCAGTACGGCTTTCCTCTCATCGGCTTCCAGTCACCTGAATAATTCTCAGGGTCCAGCGCAATCGCTTCGAGTTCAGCCATCATCCGCTGAGCGATGGGCCTTGGAATTTTCCTCAACGCTTTGAGTGCGGACTTTTTGTATTTCAGCGCATACATGCGAAAAGTTCACTGAAATGTTTACTTATGGACAACCCTCGAAATTAAGCCTCCGGCAATCTCACCCACCCCTCCATCAGAACCCGTGCACTGCGGCTCATGATCGCTTTCTTCACTGTCCAGTTGCCATTCGACATTTCAGCCTCTGCGCCGACTTTCAGGGTTCCGGACGGGTGTCCGAAGACGACTTCAATGCGATCCCCTCCGCCGGCGGCCAGGTTCACCACGGTTCCGGGAATGGCGGCGGCGGTGGCGATCGCCACGGCGGCGGTCCCCATCATGGCGTGGTGGAGCTTGCCCATGGAGAGTGCCCGCACCAGCAGGTCCACGTCGTCTGCATTGATCTGTTTGCCGCTCGAGGCCTGGTAATCGGTCGGTTCCGCTACAAAAGCCACTTTCGGGGTATGTTGCCGACTTGCTGCCTGCTCAATGTTCTCGATCAGCCCCATTCTTACAGCGCCGTGGGCGCGAATGGTTTCGAATTTCTCGAGCACTGCCGGGTCATTATTGATGTCTTCCTGCAGCTCGGTGCCTATGTATCCGATGTCTTCGGCGTTGACGAAGATGGTCGGGATGCCGGCGTTGATCATGGTGGCCTTGAGGGTGCCTACGCCGGGCACTTCCAGGTCATCCACCAGATTGCCGGTGGGGAACATGGAACCTTCACCATCCGCCGGGTCCATGAATTCCACCTGCACTTCAGCGGCCGGGAAGGTGACGCCGTCCAGTTCGAAATCGCCGGTTTCCTGCACTTCACCGTTGGTGATGGGCACGTGGGCGACGATGGTCTTTTTGATATTGGCCTGCCAGATACGCACGGTGCAGGTGCCATTCTCCGGAATCCGGTCTTTGGCGACAAAGCCGCCGTTGATGGCGAAGGCGCCTACGGCGGCTGTGAGGTTGCCGCAGTTGCCGCTCCAGTCGACAAACGGCTTGTCGATGGAGACCTGGCCGAACAGGTAGTCGACATCGTGGTCCGGCTGGGTGGGTTCTGCCAGGATCACGGTTTTGCTGGTGCTGGAGGTGGCGCCGCCCATACCGTCAACCTGCTTCTGGTAGGGGTCGGGGCTGCCGATGACTCGCAGCAGGAGTTTGTCCCGGGCTTCGCCCGGGCTCTGGCAGGCGTCCGGCAGATCCTTCAGCCGGAAGAACACGCCTTTGCTGGTTCCGCCACGCATATACGTGGCGGGGATTTTGATCTGAGGCTTGTGTGTCATGCTGCACCTTCCGATTGCAGGAAATCTTCCGCAAACCGCTGCAACACACCACCTGCGCTGTAGATAGACACTTCCTCAGCGGTATCCAGGCGGCAGACAACCGGAATGCGCTCGGTGCTGCCGTTCTTGCGATGGATGACCAGCGTGAGCTCGGCACGGGGCGCCGGGGTGCCTTCCACGTCGTAGGTTTCGGTGCCGTCGATGCCGAGCGTCTTGCGGGTGGTGCCTTCCTCGAACTGCAGGGGCATCACGCCCATACCGATCAGGTTGGTGCGGTGAATCCGCTCGAAACCTTCGGCCACGATCGCCTCTACACCGGCCAGCGCCACACCTTTGGCGGCCCAGTCACGGGAGGAGCCCTGCCCGTAGTCGGCACCGGCGATGATGATCAGCGGCTGCTTGCGATCCATGTAGGTTTCGATGGCTTCCCACATGCGGACGACCTTGCCTTCCGGCTCGATGCGGGCCAGGGAGCCCTGCTTCACGTTGCCGTTTTCGTCCCGGACCATTTCGTTGAACAGTTTCGGGTTGGCGAAGGTGGCACGCTGAGCAGTCAGGTGGTCGCCGCGGTGGGTGGCGTAGGAATTAAAGTCTTCCTCCGGCACACCCATCTTGTGCAGGTATTCACCGGCTGCGCTGTTCATCATAATCGCGTTGGAGGGCGACAGATGGTCGGTGGTGATGTTGTCCGGCAACACCGCGAGCGGGCGCATGCCCTTGAGGGTTTTCTCACCAACCATGCCACCTTCCCAGTACGGCGGGCGGCGGATGTAGGTGCTCTGCGGGCGCCACTCGTACAGCGGATTGGTGTTGGCCTGGGCATCGCGGGTGATGTCGAACATCGGGATGTAGGTGCTGCGGAACTGTTCCGGCTTCACGCTGGATTTCACGATGGCATCGATTTCCGCATCGTCCGGCCAGATGTCCTTCAGGGTGACGGGGTTGCCGTCTTTGTCGTAGCCCAGGGCGTCTTTTTCGATGTCGAAACGGATGGTGCCTGCGATCGCATAGGCAACCACCAGCGGCGGCGACGCCAGGAACGCCTGTTTGGCATAGGGGTGAATCCGGCCGTCGAAGTTCCGGTTGCCCGAGAGCACCGCGGTGGAGAACAGGTCGCGATCCATGATTTCCTGCGCGATCTTCGGATCCAGGGCGCCACTCATGCCGTTACAGGTGGTGCAGGCGAAGGCCACCACGCCAAAGCCGAGCTGTTCCAGCTCCGGCAGCAGTTTGGCTTCTTCCAGGTACATCTTCACGGTTTTGGAACCGGGCGCCAGGGAGGTCTTCACCCAGGGCTTACGGGTCAGGCCCAGCTTGTTGGCGTTACGGGCGATCAGGCCGGCAGCCACCATGTTGCGGGGGTTACTGGTGTTGGTACAACTGGTGATGGCGGCAATGATGCAGGCACCATCCGGCATCTTGCCCTCTTCCCGTTCCCACTCACCGGCAATGCCGCGCTCTGCCAGTTCGGATGTGGGCAAATGCGCATGGGGGTTGGAGGGGCCAGCCAGTGTACGGGTCACCTTGGACAGGTCGAACTTCAGCACGCGCTCGTATTCCGCGTTTTTCATGCTGTCGGCCCAGAGACCTGTCTCTTTGGCGTATTTCTCCACCAGGGCAACCTGATCGTCTTCACGACCGGTGAGCTTCAGGTAATCGATGGTCTGGCCGTCGATGTAGAACATCGCTGCGGTGGCACCATACTCCGGAGTCATGTTGGAGATGGTGGCACGGTCGCCCACGCTGAGGCTGTCTGCACCTTCACCATAGAACTCCAGGTATGCGCCTACCACTTTTTCCTTGCGCAGGAACTCGGTGATGGCCAGGACCATGTCGGTACTGGTGATGCCGGGCTGCAGTTTGCCAGTCAGCTCTACACCAACGATATCCGGCAGGCGCATCATGGAGGCGCGACCAAGCATGACGCTCTCGGCTTCGAGGCCGCCGACGCCTACGGAGATAACACCCAGGGCATCCACCATTGGCGTGTGGCTGTCAGTGCCAACACAGGTGTCCGGGAAGGCTACTCCATCGCGGTTCTGAACCACCGGAGACATCTTCTCCAGGTTGATCTGGTGCATGATGCCGTTGCCGGGAGGAATCACGTCCACGTTCTTGAACGCGGTCTTGGTCCAGTTGATGAAGTGGAACCGGTCGTCGTTTCGACGGTCTTCAATCTCACGGTTCTTCTCGAACGCGTCCTTCTCAAAACCGGCGTGCTCCACGGCCAGCGAGTGATCCACGATCAGCTGGGTCGGAACCACAGGATTGACCTTGGCGGGGTCACCACCCTTCTCGGCAATGGCGTCACGCAAACCTGCGAGATCCACCAGAGCGGTCTGGCCAAGAATGTCGTGGCACACCACGCGGGCCGGATACCAGGGGAAATCCAGGTCGCGCTTGCGTTCGATCAGCTGTTTCAGGGAATCCGTCAGCACCTCGGGATCGCACCGGCGAACCAGTTGCTCAGCCAGGATCTTGGAGGTGTATGGGAGCTTGTCGTACGCGCCGGCTTGGATGTCTTCCACGGCCTGGCGAGTATCGAAATAGTCCAGGTCGGTACCTGGGAGACTCTTGCGGTATTCAGTGTTCATGGCCGCTCCTCAATCGGAACCCACTTGGCATCCGCCGGACCGGTGTAATCGGCGCTTGGGCGAATGATGCGGTTGTTCTCACGCTGTTCTTTCACGTGGGCGGTCCAGCCGGATACCCGGGACATCACGAAGATCGGGGTGAACAATTCGGTTGGAATGCCCATGAAGTGGTAGGCGGATGCGTGGAAGAAGTCCGCGTTACAGAACAGTTTCTTCTCGCGCCACATAACCGCTTCACAGCGCTCGGATACCGGATACAGCACGGTATCGCCCACTTCTTCCGCCAGCTTCTTGGACCATTGCTTGATGATGGCGTTGCGCGGGTCGGACTCCTTATAAATCGCGTGACCGAAGCCCATGATCTTTTCTTTCCGCTCGAGCATGCCCATCAGGCCTTCTTCGGCCTCTTCCGGGGTCTTGAACTTCTGGATCAGCGCCATGGCGGCCTCGTTGGCACCGCCGTGCAGAGGACCGCGCAGTGAACCGATCGCACCGGTCACACAGCTGTGAATGTCAGACAGTGTGGAGGCACACACGCGGGCGGTGAACGTGGAGGCGTTGAATTCGTGCTCTGCGTACAGGATCAGAGAGACGTTCATCACGCGCTCGTGCAGCTCCCTGGGTTTCTTGCCGTGAAGCAGCTCCAGGAAATGGCCGCCGATGGAATCCACGTCGCTCTCGGTTTCGATCCGAACGCCCTCGTGGGCGAAGCGGTACCAGTAAGTGATGATGGACGGGAACACCGCCAGCATGCGGTCGATCTTGTCGTCCTGCTCGCTGAAATCTTCTTCGGTTTCCAGGTTGCCAAGCATGGAGCAGCCGGTACGCATCACGTCCATCGGGTGCGCGTCTTTGGGGATCTGCTCAAGCACGGTTTTCAGGGCAGCCGGCAGGCCACGCAGGCTCTGGAGTTTTTTGGTATAGGCATCCAGCTCCTGCCGATTTGGCAGTTTGCCCCGAAGCAGAAGGTAAGCGATTTCTTCAAACTGGGCTTTTTCAGCCAGATCTGCGATGTCGTAGCCGCGGTATGTCAGGCCGGCGCCGCTTTTGCCGACGGTGCACAGAGCCGTTTCGCCAGCTACCTGGCCACGGAGGCCTGCGCCGCTTAGTTGTTTTGCTTCAGCCATTGTTGTCTCCCATCTTTATCAGGGGTCTGAACCGACCGGGTCTGACCCCATTTTCAGTCTTAAAACGGGGTCAGAAGAAGGCGTTCTTCTGACCCCAGGTTCCGTTGTTAGCCTTTGCTCTGCTGGAACAGCTGGTCCAGCTTCTGCTCGAAATCGTGGTAATTCAGGAAATCGTACAGCTCCATACGGGTCTGCATCATATCAACCACGTCTTTCTGGTCGCCCTTCTCCAGGATGTTCTGGTAAACAGTCAGAGCGGCCTTGTTCATGGCGCGGAAGGCGCTGAGCGGGTACAGAACCATGTCGGCGCCGGCTTCGGCCAGTTCCTTGCGGTTGTATAGCGGTGTGGCACCAAATTCGGTGATGTTGGCCAGGATAGGCACGTCCAGGGCTTCGGAGAAGGCCTTGTAGTGCTCAAGTTCCGTAACCGCTTCGGCAAAGATGCCGTCGGCGCCGGCTTCAATGCAGGCCTTGGCGCGTTCGATAGCGGCTTCGAGGCCTTCTTTCTGGAACGCGTCGGTACGGGCCATGATAAAGAAGTCTTTGTCTTCCCGGGCATCCACGGCGGCCTTGATGCGGTCGACCATCTCCTCCTGGGACACGATCTCCTTGTTCGGGCGGTGACCACAGCGTTTCTGGGCAACCTGGTCTTCGATGTGGACAGCGGCTGCACCGGCACGCTCCATCTCGCGGATGGTGCGGGCGATGTTGAAAGCACCACCCCAGCCGGTATCAATATCAACCAGCAAAGGTACGTCGGTAGCTGCGGTAATTCGGCGAACGTCCTCGACCACATCGTTCATGGAGGTCATGCCCAGATCCGGCAAACCGTAGGAGGCGTTAGCGACGCCGCCACCGGAAAGATAAATGGCCTTATGACCCACTTTCTCGGCCATCATAGCGGCGTAGGCGTTGATGGTTCCGACAATCTGAAGGGGCTGGTTGTCTTTGAGCGCTTTGCGGAAGCGGGCGCCGGGGCTGAGTTTGTTGGACATGGTGTTGGCCTCTCTTGGTTATTCGTAAATTTGTGCGTGAAATCGGGGTCTGACCCCTTGTTCAAATTGTGAGCTCGCCTTCCTCGATCTTTCTCTCGATGTTCTGTCTTGCTGCGTTGATATGGCGTTTCATCAGAAATTCGGCGAGTTCCCCATCGCGCTGGGCGATGGCCTCGACGATACGGCGGTGTTCACCCAGTGCCCGCTGGGGGCGCCCGGTGGAGGTGCTGAGACGGTAACGGTACATCCGTACCATGTAATAAAGATCACCCAGCAGCATCTGGGCAAGTTTGGTATTGCGGCTACCGGTGGCGATTCTGTGGTGGAAGTCGTAATCCCCTTCGGCCTGGTAATAGGCCTGGCCCTGGGCTTCATCGATCATGCGTTCGTGGGTGTCGAGGGTGGCCTGAAGGTCGGCAATTTCCTGGTCGGTCATGCGCTCGGCGGCCTGTCGAGCGGCCAGCCCCTCCATGACTTCGCGTATGCGGTAGAGCTCCATTAACTCGGATGCGCTGACTGAAACCACCTTGACGCCGGCGTGGGGACGGCGCACCAGAAGCCCGCGGGATTCAAGACGGCCCAGCGCTTCCCGGAGCGGGCCACGCGTGAGGTTAAAACGGGAACAAAGCTCCAGTTCGCCGATCTTCTCGCCGGGCGCCAGTTCCCCTTTGACGATTGCCGTTTGCAGACAATCGAAAGCCTCGTCGGCGCGGGTGTAGGTAGGAGACAGTAACTCAGACATAGTTTGTCAACAAAACCCAGGTTATTTTGATCAAAGCTACGCCTGAGCGGTCATATTGTCAACAATATTGGCTAAATTGACTCTTAGATTGTTTACAATAGATGCAGTCAATCAGTAGAGCTGTCTTTCAGCGACCGGTGGCGGTGTGTACTGGTAAAGCCACGTTTCCGTGAGCGCCTCGCCGCGTAGCCTGAGGTACAGGCGAATATTGATGGGTTCAACGGAGTCGTCCGGCACCAGGTCAAACATGGCACGATAGCCATTGATTGCAGACAATGGTCGGGCGGACGTGATTTCAACCTCTCCCCTGCTCACACTGATAACCGGCTCCACATCCGCATCCTTGCCGAGCATCTCCAGCGCGCCGCCGGCGAAATCAACGGCAAAGCGCCGTGAAAAATAGCTCCGCTTCTGGCCCACGACTCCGCCCAACCCCGCCCGGGTTGCCTGTACTGTGGCCAACTCATAGGGCCTTGACGGCGCTTGCTCACCCCATTGCAGGCGGTAGCTGTAGAGGTACTCCCGGCCCGGCAACAGCGGCTTTTCCGGGTGCCAGAAGGCGACGATGTTATCGAAGGTTTCATCGACGGTTGGGATTTCCACCAGATCCACGCTGCCCCGCCCCCAGTCTCCGCGGGGCTCCACCCAGAGGCTGGGCCGGCGATCGTAAAACACACCGTCATCCTGGTAGTGGTCGAAATTCCTGTCCCGCTGCAACAGGCCAAAGCCAACGGGGTTGTTATCCTGAAAGCTGTTGATCCGGAGATTGGCGGGATTCACCAGTGGCCGCCATAACCACTCGCCGTTGCCGTTGCAGATGGCCAGGCCGTCAGAATCGTGTATTTCCGGCCGCCAGTCGTAGCCCATGCGATCATCATTTTCGCCCACCTGGTACATGCTGGTCAGCGGTGCAATGCCCGCCCGGGTAATTTCTGTTCTCGGATAGAGTGCCGCATCCACATCCATGACCATGTTGCGCCCCGGGTCGAGCACAAACGAGTAGGCGCCGGTGGTACTGGGGGAGTCCAGCAGAGCCCATACCCTGAGTAGCTGGCTGCCCGAGGCCGGTTTCTCCAGCCAGAACTCGGAAAACCGGGGAAACTCTTCTTTACGATCCATGCCGGTATCAATGGCCAGCCCTCTGGCCGACAGGCCGTACTGCATCTCCGAGCCCACCGCGCGGAAATAACTGGCGCCCAAAAAGGCAGCCAGGTCCAGGGCGAAGTTGTTGTGGTAGTGAACGCGGAAACCGGCGTAGCCCAGATCTTCTGGCAGATCGCCAAGGCGCTGCTCTCCATTGTACCGGAACAGATCCTGGCGATAGGCCAGTTCAGTTGCCTCGCCATCAATGACTTCATGGATTCTGACGGGTTGCTGGAAGTACAGGCCAAGATGGAAGAGCTGGATCTGGAAAGCGGAATCGTCGTCGCGCCAGAGCGCCCGGTCGGACCTGAAGGCGATGGCCTGATAGTCATCCCAGGAAATGGATTTCAGTGATTGGGGCAATTCATCCTGATGAGAGACATACGCCGCAGCGGCCAATGCCCGGGCCCGACCTTTGAGCCAGGCGTAGTTGAAGGCACGGGGACTGCTACCAGCAACTGGTTGGAGGCCGGCACCGTTCACCAGAGGCGACAGTGGTAACGCGCCGGCACTTACCAGTGCTCCGAGCCCCTTGATCAGCGTTCGTCTGTCCATTGTTCTCGCCCCTCCTGTGCCGGGCCATAGATTGCCATAGAGAAGATCACGTGGACTATGTACGAACAATAAAAGGTAGAGAGCCTATCCGGGCAAGGAACCCACGCCGCCGGAAGCGCACCAAAATAGTGCAATCAGGCAAGGAGGATCGCACTAAGAGACCTCTGATCAGAGAAATTTTTGGTGATGGTAAACCTGAAGAACCCTCCTCTAAAGGGCCATAGCTCTTTGCTAGAACGTACAATTTCCATCACGCCCCTGCATTTGTCGTTACAACTTGGGTAAACTCGGCACACTTTGTGATAGAACACTTGTTAATAGGCTTACGCAAAGGCGTTAAGCAGCCCACAGGGCGTGAAACCGACCATCAAAGGACGAACGATATGATCAAAAAATGCCTGTTTCCCGTCGCCGGCTACGGCACCCGCTTTCTTCCGGCCACCAAGGCGATGCCCAAGGAGATCCTGCCGGTAGTGAACAAACCCCTGGTTCAGTACGGCGTTGAGGAAGCCTCCGAAGCAGGTATTCACGAATTCGGCTTCGTGACCGGTCGGGGCAAGCGCGCTATCGAAGATCATTTCGACATCAGCTACGAGCTCGAACAACAGATTGCCGGCTCGGGTAAGGAAGAGCTGCTGACCTCCATCCGCGAGCTGATCGACCACAACAGTTTTGCCTTCACTCGGCAGAATGAGATGAAGGGCCTCGGCCACGCCATACTGACCGGTCGAAACCTGGTGGGTGACAACCCGTTTGCGGTCGTACTGGCGGATGACTTCTGTATTGGCCCCGAGGGTGAAGATGGCGTCCTGGCGCAGATGGTAAAGCTCTACAACCAGTTCCGTTGTTCTATTGTTGCCATCGAAGAAGTGCCGGCTGATGAAACCCACAAGTACGGGGTGATCGCCGGTGAATCCATGAAAGATGGCCTCTACCGGATCACAGACATGGTAGAAAAGCCCGCTCCGGAAGATGCGCCCAGCAACCTCGCCATTATCGGCCGCTACATTCTCACGCCGGATATCTTCGAGATTATTGAGAAGACCCCGGCAGGCAAGAACGGTGAAGTCCAGATCACCGATGCCCTTCTCGAGCAGGCGAAAAATGGTTGCGTGCTGGCCTATCAGTTCAAAGGTCGCCGGTTCGATTGCGGCAGCATTGATGGCTTTGTGGAAGCCACCAACTACGTCTACGAGAATATCTACAAGAAAGACAAGTAAGAAACCCGGGGCGGGATCAGTTGCCCAGGATTTGCAGAATCATTCGCCGGTTTTCCGCACTTGTCCTGCGGAACCGGCGAAGAAGCTCCGCTTCTTCCGTGGTCAACTGGACTTTCTCGAGGACTTGTTCCAGCTCGTCCAGCGACTCCAGAAGTTCGTCGCTCTTATCCAGGGCAATACCGGGCAGCTCAAGTTGCCCATGGTCCTCAGGCTTTTCTGGCTCCCAGTGCTGAATGGGTTGCGCATGCTGCATGGCCACTTACCTCGTCATCCAAGCCGGGATACTTGTCCCGATAATGCCCTGCGAAGTGAATCAATCCGGAAATGTAACGTAGATATAGCTTTGCACACAATCTGCCTATACTAAAGGAGCCTCTGAATGCCTCCGAAGCACCTCTGAAGAACCCGGAGGGCGTACTCTGAGGACTTCACATGCTGTGTTGCAGCTCTTGCTAAGGGCTACGGCCATTAGCTGCGAACTGCGCCTTGCATCTGAAGTCCTCAGAGCACGCAGAGGCGCTCCGGAGGCATTCAGAGGCTCCTAGGCAACAACCAAACAGGCTATTTATGGCGGCAAGAACTCTGGATATCGACTCGGCATGGGAGTTGGTGCTTAGCGCAGTTGACCGCAGCAATGTGACACTGCCATTGCCGGGAACCGACAAAGAAGCGGTAAAACTTAACGGCCACGGGGCCTGGCACCTGATGCAGCCGGCCACGGGTGAGGCAAAAGATCTACTCTCGGTATTCCTACCCCTTTGTCGGCCCGTGCCAGATAACGGCAGCCCCAAAGTTATTGGTCAGTTGGGCCAGAGCCTGGACGGACGCATTGCCACGGTTACCGGTCGCTCCCGCTTCATCAACGGCGACGATGGAATTACCCATCTGCACCGGATCCGCGCAGTGTCGGATGCGGTTGTTGTCGGAGCCGGAACCGCCACTACAGACAATCCCCGTTTGACCGTTCGCCGCACCAGTGGCCGCAACCCTGTGCGCGTGGTCATTGACCGTCACCATCGCGTACCAGACAGCCATCACCTGTTCACCGATGGCGAAGCTCCCACCCTGCGGTTGGTGGCAGGTACTTACGAGAAAGCGAAGAATCCATCGATCGGTTCCGGGGTTACGGAGATTCCCTGTCTCGGGGATGCCGAATCCGAAGATGCCGTCGATCCGAGAGTGATCCTCGAGGTTCTCGCAGACCTGGGGCTGAAAAAAGTCTTTGTGGAAGGGGGTGGTGTTACCGTTTCGTGCTTCCTGAACGCTGGCTTGCTGGACCGCCTTCACGTGATGGTCGCACCCATGATCATCGGCAGCGGCAGACCAGCCTTCTCGCTTCCTGAGATCGACTTTCTGGATGATGCCTTGCGGCCGCGCGCCCAGCTTATAAACCTCGGCAGCGATATGCTGTTCGACCTCGATTTTACCCGTGATGTGTAGGTCGAAAAAAAGCAGCCCCTGGCAAACTGAACATCAAAACCAACGCTCCGTACCCAACGCTCAGTGCCACCCCCTGCTCCGCGGGCAATCCCGCCATCGGCCACAGCAAGGCTGCCGCGCCCTCGCGGATGCCCCAACCGGCAACCGTCAGCGGTACCACCATGCTGAGCAACAGGATACTGCCCAGACTGACAATAATGGCCGCCGACTCTGTGCTTTCGATGTAGCCTGCGCCCCAGGCCAGACAGAGAAACACCCCAAGATAGCTTGCCAACACCAGTAAAGATGAGCCAATCTGAACCGGCAACACCGTTCGGTTTAGCAAAGACTCATAGAGATCCCGCCTGAGCCGCTGAAGATAAGCCGCCAGCCCGGTTTTCAGGACCAACCAGAGTGCAAGAAACACCCCAATAATGCCGGCGCCCAGCCAGAGGCCGCCGTTCCAGTGACTAACCGTTACCCGTCCGGAACCGAGCAGCCAGCTGCCCGATATGACAACCACGAGCGCCAAAACCAATTGGCCCGAAAGTCGCTCGATGGCCACCCCGTGCACAGCGGAGAGGCGCTCTCCGGCGCCGCTGCCATGTCGCCAGGCCCGGTTTACGTCGCCGAGCACACCTCCCGGCAACACCTGGTTCAGAAACGTCGCCAGATAGTACTCCCGCACCGCTATTCCATAGGCCAGGGGCAGCCCGAGCCGTTCGACGGTGTAACGCCATCGCCAGGCAGACAACGCCACCTGAAAGACCGTAAGTGCCAGTGCGGGAACCAGGACAAAGGGAGAAAAGCGGGCAAGCTCCTGCCAGAGCTCACCCGAATCAATCGAGCGGATCACGAATCCGATAACCAGAACCGTGAATAACCAACGGGCCGCCAGCTTCACCTGCCTTTGACGCAGTTCGGTCAAGGCAATGCCTCGGGTGGCAGTGCCAGCAGATCCATATGTCTCACAACAATCTTCAGATCCCCTTTGGATAACTGCTGATTGCGTGTCTCCAGCCAGCGTGACAATCGGTCCGCCTCGTGAGGTGACTGCTCAATGGCCGCGTCGATCCAGCCCTGCATCAGCATTTTGGCCAAGGCGTGATCCGCGCCATCCAGTATCCAGGGGGATTCCGCCAGTTCAACCCGGTAACCTTCGGCAACCAGCAGGCCTTGCAAGACAGTGCTGGCCTCCGGCCCGAGCGCTGCACCAATTCCCTTGTCGCCGTGCTGGTGCCGATTTACCGATGTCTTCACCAGCTCATCATCAGGATGCTCGGGAGACAGCTCAAAGTGACCGGCATAGCTCAACACAATGAGCATCGCGGACTTCCTTCCTGCGGCTGCGAGGGCTAACGCATCCAGCCATGGCTCGGAAACCAGATCAATCAGTGCTGACGCTGTTATCAGGTCCGCCTCCCGGGGCAGTTGTTGCTCCATGTTTTCCGACGTCAGCTGAACCGGGCGGGTTTCAAACGGCACATCCAGGCGGTCCACACGCTGTCCGGCCTCCCGCAATAACGCAGAATCCTGATCCAGTGCCAGCCAGGTTTGAGGCACCTGCAGCGCAGGCACCAGGAAAATCGCGTTTGAGCCACGACCTGTGCCAATGTCGACAATTCGCATCGGGTAGTGGCTCTCCGGTGACAAGCCATCATAACGATTCAGCAACCAGTGATTGAGCTGATCGGTCAGCCCTTGTGAGCGAGCCCGGTGATCCGCTGCTTCCCGGGCTGCCAGCCATGTGCTCTCGAATTCCGAATGCTGGTGCAGATGCGTGGAAAGGCCACTGAAGTAGTGCAGCGCTTCTAAGACATCTTTGCCGGTATCCGCCCATGAGCGGATTCGGCGGGATTCCCTTGCGGCAAGTTTACGGGCGTGCTCAAGCTGTTCCGGATGTTCCAGCCAGTTCCTGAGGCGCGCCTCAAGGGCCCTGACATCGCCCGCACAATACTGAACCACACCAGGCTTGGCGGAGGTGTTGGCAAGGGCGCCGCCATCGGAGGAAATAACGGGCAGCCCTTCCGCCAGCGCCTCATCAATCACCATGCCATAGCCCTCGTACAGGGAGGGCAGTACAAAGAGATCCGCCTTGCGGTAGAGCTCGGCCAGCCCGGCTTCTTCGACTTCCCCTGCCAGCGCAATCCTGTCTTCAAGGCCCGCTTCTGCAATCGCCCGGCGAACCTGCTGGCCATATTCCGGATCACGACTGTCAGACCCTGCCAACGTGCATTGCCACGACACGCCCTTCAGGTTTTCCAGCGCCTCCACCAATTGATGCTGGGCCTTTCGGGGTGACAGATGAGCAACGCACAGAATGTGCGGGGTACCGGTTTGCGACGACTGATCACAGCCTCTGGGGGTCGCGGCTCGGGTGACGCCCGGCTCGGCAACCCTGATCCTCTCAGCCGGCACCTCATAATCCGCCAGGCGAGCGGCGGTGTGTTGGCTGGTGGTGATCACCCCGTTTACAAATCCAAGCGCCCGCGTTTCTGAATCAAAAAACCACTGTCTATTGGCTTCACTGATCCCCGTTTCATCAGCCAGGGGGTGGTGTACCAGCGCGATCAGATTGAGGCGTGGGGAATGCTTTTCAACAATCTCCGGCAGCCCCCCCATGGCAAGACCATCAAGTACCACAGAGGCGCCATCAGGCAGACTCGCGAGCTTCTTATCCATCCCATTACGGGCAACCCTGTCCGGGCGTGGAAACTGCCCGGGCAACCCACTGACCCGGGCTCTGCAACCGGCATCGCCCAGGGCTTCCACGAGCTTGCGGACATACCGGTAGCCGCCCGTGTTCTGTTCCGGATCACCCGGAACAATAAACTCCAGGAAGCCCGGTTTGTCAGATTCCGGCATGGTAGCTTGCCCAGGCAATGTGGGATTCCGAGAGGGTGACTTTCAGGCTGACAATCCCTTCTCCTGTCTCGCCAAGACGGCCACCGTGAATGGCTGCCGCCATACGATCGAAAACCAGTTTGGCCATGAATTCGGTGGTGGTATTCCTGCCACGCAGTTCCGGCAGCTCGTCCAGGTTCTGCATATTGAATTCGGAGAGAATGCTTTCGAGAAGCTCGGCAGCCAGGCCTATGTCGACGACCAGGTCGTCCTTATCCAGTTGGTGACGCTCAAAGGTCACATCGACCACATAGGTGGCACCATGAACCTTCTGAGCAGGACCAAAGATCTCTCCGTTGAAGCTGTGGGCAATCATCATGTGGTCCCGGACCGTCAAACCGAACATAGTTTCTCCTTAGCAGGCAATTTTGGATTTTCAGTAAACAACGCGATGGCACAGAGTATCCCGGCCATCAATCAGAATTCGCGCCATGGATTTTGGTAGATCATCAAACTTGCACTCGCCGGTAATCAGCACATCCAGCGCATCGTCCTGGAGCAATTCCAATGAAAGCGCCAGGCGTTTGCGATAGTCCCACCGTGGGACTCGAGATGGCACTATCTGGCCCACCTGGCTGGATTTCAGGGTCAGACGCCGCGGATGGAATGCGGCCCCCAACGGTGCAGATACCAGCTGATCCCCGTACCAGCTCATTTCCACAATGGTCGCCTCCTGCCCTGCCAGCCCAAGAGCGGTCTCCAGGCCCGAGGGGTGGCCACTGGCATGGATAACAAGGTCGTGATCATCAGGGGCCGACTCACTGCTGAAGGTCAAACCGAGCTGTTCGGCAACGGCCTGTCTCTCTGGATTCGTATCGATCGCGGTGACACGGGCTCCCGGGATACGACTCGCCAGCCAGGCGACGAGCAGGCCAACAACACCAAGACCAACAACGGCAATGCGGTCACCGACTGCTGGCGCTCCATCCCAGAGGCCGTTTACAGCGGTTTCCATGTTGGCGGCAAGTATTGCTCGCTCGGCGGGCAGGTCTTTGGGCAGAGGCGTCAACGCCGACGCCGGCACCCGGTAGCAATTCTGATGCGGATAAAGGCAGAACACCGTTTGGCCCACTAACTCGGCAGGCCCTTCCACTACTTTGCCGACGCTGGCGTAGCCGTACTTTACCGGCCAGGGAAAATCTCCCTCCTGAAACGGCGCCCGCATGGCTGCGTATTCGCTCTTTGGTACCCGGCCATGGAAAACCAGTGATTCCGTGCCCCGACTGATACCCGAATACAGCGCCTGAACCGTGACCAATTCGTCCTTCTGCTCGTCATCAGAGGTAACCAGTGGCGTTTCCAGAATCTCGCCCTTGCCGGCGCCGGTTACCCACCAGGCCCGTGCCATCGATTCGGTTTTCGGCTCATCAGGGTCGCGATGCAAAAGGATCTCCTTTTTGGCAGTTTTTCAAACGTGCCGGTCGTCGCCCTGCCAAGGCTGAACCTTCAGGTCTGAACACGGTCTATGCTCGTAAGCATGATCAGTTATACCAACTATAGTCAGTGTACAGCGCATCCGGGGTATTTGATGCCTGCAAACCTATACGCTGGAGTTCATTGATGGATTCTAACGGCCATTCAGCGTCGCAAAGGATGCCACTTGCCCTGGATCTCGTCTGGGGCTTTGGGCTTTTCGCCCTGTTCTGCGCAGCCACCGGCTGGTTAACCCAGCCCCCCGTCCTTTTCTACTTGCTGTCAGCAGTGCTTTACCTGGCGCTTTGTGCCCTGATCATCCGGTTCTGGCCCGAGGCCCGGGATTTCGGGTGGGCAAACCGGGCGACGCTGCTCAGAGGCAGTCTGGTGATAGTTTTAGTGGCGCTGGCCCCCTTTGCCGACCACCTTACCGATAGTCTCTGGCTCTATGGCTGGATGGCATTGCTGGCGCTGATTCTGGATGGCGTAGATGGCAAAGTCGCCAGGGCTACCGGCTCCCAGAGCGACTTTGGCGCCCGCTTCGACATGGAACTGGATGCTCTGTTTATTCTCGGTCTCAGCGTGGCTGTCCTGGCGCTCGGCAAGGCGGGTCCCTGGGTTCTGGCCCTGGGCCTTATCCGCTATGCCTTCGTTGTTGCCAGTCATTTCCTGGACTGGCTGAATGCCCCGCTGCCGGAGAGCTTCAGACGCAAGACGGTTTGCGTTTGGCAGATCGTTACCCTGCTGGTGGCCGTGTTGCCGCCGGTCAATGCGCTATTCGCCAGTATCACGCTTGCAACTGCCCTAGCACTGCTTGTGTGGTCGTTTTTCCTGGATATTCACTGGCTTTATCAGAGGAGACATCACCATGATGTTCATTAAACGGAAAACCCTTACCCGTTCCGCCATTGCCCTCCCTGCTGCACTCGCACTGAGCCCGGCAGCCATGGCCGAGCCAACAGATTTTGTCGTCGACGACGAGCACTTTTCAATGTTCTTCGAGATCATGCACATCGGCTACGCCCCGGTCATGGGGATGTTCCGCGAAGTCGAGGGACAATTTGTTTACGACGAGGAAGCGAGGGAGCTGAAATCCGGTCAGTTGGTGTTCCAGAGCGACAGTGTGTTCACCAATCATAAGAAACGCGACGACCACGTTCGCAATGCGGATTTTCTCGATGCCGACGAGTACCCAGAGATCATCTTCACTGTTACCGATTTCGAAACCACGGGGGAAAACACGGGCAAGGTAACTGGTGATCTGGAGTTACTTGGCCAGAAACGCCCCGTGGTGCTGGATGTGACCCTCAACAAGGCAGACGTCTACCCCTTTGGCCATGAGGAATACACACTGGGCATCAGCGCCTCCACCACCCTGAAACGCAGTGAATGGGGCATGACCTACGGCCTTGATGGCGCGATGGTCGGTGATGAAGTGAAATTGCACTTTGGCTTCGAGGCCATTCGGGAATCCGGCATGTTCTGATCACCGGCTGATCGGAATGTGAACCACCGCACAACGCGGACACATTCTGTTACACACAGAGTCCGGATTTTTGGGGTGCGGCGGAAATCCCGTTATCTTTAGAGCTACAACAATAATCAAGGGAACTGCCGCATGCCGGGCAAGGTCGCTCTTCTTCTGACACTGGTAACTGCTGGCGTGGTTGGCGCGGGGTATCTGCTCTCCGCTGACAACCACACAGATTTCAGCTGGTTTTCGAAGGTGGTCGACTCGGCCGAGACGGCGCCTGTCCAAAGCGCAGGCCTGGCAAGGCAGTCTTCTACCGATCCCTCGGCTGAGCCGGAACCACCCCCGGATAATGCCCTCGGGTTCATGCTGGCCAGCGTTGCCGATCAATACGCTGAAACTACCCGATACCCTCCGTGGTCCATACCTCTCTCCCCGGAACAGGCGAACGCCTACGGTGGCAATCACTACGAGCCGGTCAGTCTGCCCCTCGAAGGTGACGGGCAGTTCACCGTAACGCTGGAGAAATACCGGTTTACTGCAGGGGAACAAATTCTTGTTGCAGCGGCTATCCGGGGCTCTCAGGTGGTCGGTCGCTCGCTGTCTGCAACGCTGGAGAGGCCGGAAAGCCGGGATGCCATCGCTGGCACCACCTTGGAAGAGGCGGGTTCCCCGGGTTACTTCGAGGGCGTTCTGTCCGCCGACGAATCACCGGGTGAATATCGGCTGATCGTTGAGGCCCGGCTTGACGGCAAACCAGTCCGCCATGTCTCAACACTGGCCATTGAACCTTACCTGGGCGAATTCGAGGGGCTTGGCGATGCCCGTATCCAGGGTAACAATCTGATAATTCCCGTTCGTTTCTCGCCGGAAGACTCCGGCTACTACGCGCTTTCGGCCCAGCTGTTTGTTGGCCAACGCCCGGTTGCTCAATTGCAGATGGAGAAAAGGCTGGACAGCACCTCAAACACGATCAATCTGAAGGCACACGGCACGGTATTGGCCGATCAGACGGTGGACGGCCAGCTACAGCTGAAAAACCTGCAGATTCGGCAGCTTCCCGCCCGGCCAGGTGACCGGACTAATTACGCTTTCGGCCCCGACGAGGGCTACGCTTTCACACCGCCGGATCTCGGCAGTCTTACCGATACACCGGCGGTGAATCCCGAATCAGAACAGCGCGCGGCTCTGCTGCGGCAGCTTGCCGACAAGTTCTGATGGCAGGGCGCAGGCTCTGCACCGGCTAACGCCGGGCTGTACCGCTACAAGTGGCGGATAAACGTCTTGTGACAACAATAAAGCAGCAAAGACGGAGCAACTATGAAAACAACAAAGATCGGAAATGCCTGTAAGGCCGCCCTGGCGGTCGCTATCACCAGCAGCTTGTTTGCCGGCACCGCCCAGGCCCAACTGGCCGGGCACAACGTGATCCTGGTTCACGGATTCCAGCAACAAGACCTGGCCAACCCTCCTACCAATCTGCAGGCGGTGAAGAACGCCGGCGAGGACTATTGGCGTACTTTCTGGCTCTCCCGGGCCGAGGCCCGTATCGACTGGGGCAGTGACGGACGCGTTGAGGGTGGTATTGCCCAGCAAGCCTATGAACAGATGCGTCAGATCAGTCAGCAAGGTCTGTGCAATGACTTTTGCATCGTTGTTTCTCACTCTACCGGGGATCTCGTTACCCGGTATCTGCTGGAAAATCAGGCACGCTGGCTTCAATCCGAGGGCCTTCAACCGTTGAAAATCCTGGCAACCCTGGATTACTCCGGCGCCGGCGGTGGCACTGAACTTGCCAACCTGGCACTCAGCCTTGCCTACAACGACAGCTGGTACAACTGGCCCCTCCGGGCAGCAGTAGAAGCCTTCACCGGCATTGAGCCGGAACCCGGCAAGCTGGGCGTGGTAAACGACCTGCAAACCAACGCAGCGCGTAACCTGGCGGTGAGCCCGAATGGAATCCCAAGGCTGCGTTTCGTGGCTGGTGGGTCATCCTATGGCGGAATCACCAAGCCATTCATCGCCGGCACGGACGATGGCGTGGTACCCACCCATTCGGCCTGTGGTGCCACCTCCGCCGCCGGGATCGATTCCTGCTCTTCCAGCATCAGCCTGGCGGGCAAGGTAACGAGCCAGGATGGCCCGGCCGCTCTTTACTTCAACCACTATCCGGTACTGATGAATGAGGGTGTCACCCACAGCGGCGTGCTCGGCTCCGAGACGGGCAACATCTCCGTTCCGGTGGTCAACAACACCACTCTCGGCGGTTTGCAGGTGGATTTCGCCAGCCGCACCTACAACAAGCGCGCCTGGTGGCAATGGTGGGGTTCCGGTGACCGGTACATTGAAGTGCCCGGCTCAGATCAGACGGACATGTCGAATCTGGTTTACACAACCCTGAATAACTGACCGTACACGGACAAATACTGCAAAGGGCTCAGGGAAGAGCCGCTTCTCACCTCGGTAGTTCTACCCATCTTTCCTTTTTAGTTCGCAAACTATACATTGGTTCGCTTTCGCCGTTCGATTCAACCACTGCCGCCAAGCGATATCCGATGTCTGACACCCACAAATCCGATCTTCTACTGGTTGTTGTCACCCTGTTTGCAGCCATCAGCTGGATGTTTTCCAAGGAGGCTGTACTGCTGATGCCGCCCCTGATGTTCATGGCGGCCAGGTTTTTGATTGCCGGCACCGTGCTCGCCTTTTTCGCCCGTCGCTCGCTGATGAAACTGAGCGTCGATCAGCTTCGCCGAAGTGTGGGTGTCGGGCTGGTGTTTGGCACGGCCATGACCTGCTGGGTAATGGGACTGGTTCATATAACCAGTCTGGGTGAGGGCGCCTTTTTGACCAGCCTGGGTGTCGTAATAGTGCCGATTATCGCACGCCTGGTGTTCAAGGAAGCCCAACCGCCGAGCACATGGCTGGCGATTCCGATTGCCGTTGCCGGTCTCGCGCTGCTCTCCCTTGAAAACGGATTTCGCCCTGAAGCAGGCCAGATTTTCTTTGTCATGGCAGCGACAATTTTCGCCCTGTATTTCAATCTCAATACCCGGGCAGCCAACCAGAGAACCGTGATAAACCGGCTCGGCAGAACGGTGGAAAAGCACCGCGTACCCGCCCTGCCCCTGACAGCCATTGCGCTGCTGACGGTCGGCCTGCTTACCCTGGTTGAATCCATGATTATGGAGCCCTGGCGGCCTACCCTGAATAATCTCTCGCCAATGCTGGCCTGGTGGGTGGTGGCCAGTGCCGTGATTGGCACGGCCGGTCGTTTCCTGCTTCAGACGTTCGCCCAGAGCCTGTCTGCGAACAGCCATGGCGTGGTGATTCTGATACTTGAGCCGGTGTGGGTTGCTCTGTTCGCGGCAGGATGGTTTGGCGAGTCTATGACCGGCATTCAACTGGCCGGCTGTGGCCTCATCTTTGCCGCCCTGATCGTCAACCGCTGGGCCGTGCTGAGCAAAGCCATCAAGGAAAAACTCCGCAAGCGGAAAACCGCATAAAAGTGGTTGACCAGCATCGGCTGAATCAGTATATTTCGTCCCCGTTGCAGGACACAGGACCATAGCTCAGTTGGTTAGAGCGCTACCTTGACATGGTAGAGGTCCCCAGTTCGAATCTGGGTGGTCCTACCACTCCTGCTGAAAGAGTCAGTTGCTTACTCCCTGTAAGAACTGACTTTTTTTGTGCCCGCTCATCATCCTCAGGCACTTCAATCGCTACGAACGATTCTTGCCCTGCTCCACTATGATCAGCCCTTCCAGATCAAAGCCCTCTGCCTTTGCGCGTCTCCTGAACGCCTCAATCGCCTCCTCACTGACCTCGGGGGTACGCGAGAGAAACCAGAGATAGTCACGGTTGTATCCCGTCACAAAGGCGTATGAATAGTGTTCCTTGTCGAGTTCAAACACCACATAAGAGGCGTAGAAAGGTCCGAAGAAAGACACCTTCAGGTGGCCTGTGCTCTCATCCTCGACAAACACCGCTCGGCCGTCCGCCTCCTCCCATTTTCCTTTTTCGACGTTATAACCCCGATTGATTACCTCGATGCTGCCGTCGTCGTTACGGCTGTATTCCGCGCGAACATTGGTGAGACCCCGCTCAAAGGAATGGTCCAGGCGGGCGATTTCGTACCAGGTACCCAGGTAACGGTCACTCTCAAAACCGGAGACTGGCTCAATACCCTCTGGAAGACCGGTGCAGCCGGTCATGCCGATAAGCGCGGCTACCAGAAACCATCTTTTTAACACTGCCATCATCGCCAATGCTCCATTGTCGAGTCCCAGATACGAGAAGGGCCAGCAGTTGCTGGCCCTCTTTTATACGTTGTAGAAGTCCCGATACCAGTCCACAAACCACGCAATACCCTCCTCTACGGGGGTAGCTGGCTTATAGCCCACATCGTCGATCAGATCATCAACATTGGCGTAGGTGGCCGGCACGTCGCCCGGCTGCAACGGAAGCAGGTTTTTCTGGGCCTTCTTCCCGACTCGGTCCTCGATAATCTCGATAAAGCGAGACAGCTCAACCGGGTTGTTACTACCGATGTTGTACAGACGATAAGGCGCTTTGCTGGTGCCGGGATCCGGGTTTGCTCCGCTCCACTCATCGTTTGGTTCGGCAACGTGGTCCAGGGTCCGGATTACGCCTTCGACGATGTCGTCGATGTAGGTGAAATCCCGGCGGTGGTGGCCATGGTTGAAGACGTCGATGGGCTCGCCGGCAAGGATCTTTTTCGTAAAGATAAACAAGGCCATATCCGGACGACCCCAGGGACCATAGACTGTAAAAAACCGCAGCCCGGTGGTCGGCAGGTTGTACAGGTGGCTGTACGTGTGGGCCATGAGCTCGTTAGCCTTCTTGGAGGCCGCGTAGAGACTCAGCGGGTGATCCACGTTGTCGTGCACCGAGAACGGCATGGTCTCGTTGGCACCGTACACCGAGCTGCTGGACGCATAGACGAGGTGCTTGACCTTATTGTGCCTGCACCCTTCAAGGATGTTCATGAAACCAACGAGGTTGGCGTCCACATAAGCGTGAGGATTCTCGATGGAATATCGGACACCCGCCTGGGCCGCCAGGTGCACTACCCGCTCGGGTTTGTGCTCGGCGAAAAGAGCTTCCATGGCGGCGCGGTCAGCCACATCCTGACGGACTTCGGTAAAACCGGCTTTGTCGGTCAGGCGCTTCAGCCGCGCTTCCTTCAGGTTAACATCGTAGTAATCATTGACGTTATCAACGCCAATGATTTCATCGCCCCGATCAAGCAGGCGATGAGCCAGGTGTGAACCGATAAAACCGGCCGTTCCGGTAACAAGAATCTTCACGTGTCTCTCCCTGAAAAGACTGCCGGTCTCAGAACGAGACCCCGGCACTCACGAACGGTCCGCCTATCTCGACATCAAGCCGGTCATTGCCATCTTCGTAATCAATAGACATCTGACGATAGCCTGCGCGGAACTGGATCAATGAGATCTCGTACTGGCCGTAGGCGTTGAAATCGTGCAGAGAGTCACCGTCGAAGCTGATGAAGTTGCCCTCAGCACCTACGGAAACACCCGTTAGTGGCAGGTCGAAACGAGCGGCGAGGTAGCCCATGGGTATGACCGCATCGACCGTGGTTTCGTTCGATGGCGTGCCTGTTAAGGCCTCTTTAACAATAAGCTCTCCGGACAGATCCCGTGCCGTAAGGCCAAGATCCAGGTTCACCCAGTTATCAAGCACCTCGTAGTAAAGAGTCAGATCCAGTTGCTCCAAATCGAGATCAGACTGAACATCAAGGCCACCAAAATTCACGCCGCCAAAGTTACCATTTACCTGGCCACGACCATTCTGCTGTACCAGAGTGTAGTTCAATCGAACATTGGGAAGCACCGGAATCGGATGCTCAAGATACAGGGACGCATTCGCATTCGAATCGCTGTCTAGGTTGAGGTCATTTTCTACATCAACCACATCACCGTTGTCAGCAGCCTGGCCGGACAGATCCGAATCCCAGTAACTTACACTGGCTCCAAGACCAACCACATCTGCCTGTGACACAGGCGCCACCAGAAACAGTGAACCACCTACAGCAAGCATCAGTTTACGCATGACACACCTTTTGAATTTGTTGTCAGTTTCACTCAGTCGAACTGGATTCCCAGACGGCGCCCGACTTCTTCGTACGTTTCGATCACTTCGCCAAGCCCCTGGCGGAAACGATCCTTATCCATTTTCTTGCGGGTTTCCTTGTCCCAGATCCGGCAACCGTCCGGACTGAATTCGTCACCCAGAACGATCTTGCCCTCGCAGCGACCAAACTCCAGCTTGTAATCCACAAGCAGCATGCCTGCCTTATCAAACAGGGCCTTGAGCACGTCGTTAACCCGATAGGTCAACGATTTCATCTGCTCCAGCTCATCCGCCGCGGCCCAGCCAAAACTGACGGCCAGGGATTCGTTGACCATCGGATCGTGGAGTGCGTCGTTCTTGAGGAACAGTTCGTAGGTGGGCGGATTCAGTTCCTGCCCCTCCGCCACGCCAAGACGACGGCAGAGACTGCCGGCGGAAACATTGCGAACCACGCATTCAACCGGAATCATATCCAGCTTCTTGACGAGCGATTCGGTGGACGACAGCAATCCTTCAAAATGGGTCGGCACACCTGCCGCTTCCAGCTTCTCCATGATGAACGCATTGAACTTGTTGTTCACCATGCCCTTGCGATTGAGCTGTTCCTTTTTCTCACCATCGAAGGCGGATGTGTCGTCACGGAATACCAGCACGAAACGTTCGGGGTTGTCGGTACGGTAGACGGATTTTGCCTTGCCGGCGTAGAGTTCTTCGCGTTTTTCCATTGGGGTCTCCGAAAAGCGGCCGCCTCTGGCGGCCTCTTCCTGAATCAGTATAGGTAATCGAACAGTTGCTCGAGCAGATCCGGCGTCGTCCGGCTGCCAGTGTAACCCGGAACGTCCTCGGCAGAGATGACAATGGCGTCGCTCTGCTGGCTAAGGCTGACTGTGTGGGTATGCTGGGGTGCGTCCTTGTCACTGAACCAGCTGAACCAGCCCGGATCCCGCTCGTCTTCGGTGCGGAAATCGACATGGAACCAGCCTTCACTGCGGTTCAGATCGACAACGGGAATGCCGGAATCTGTAAGTGCCCGACTTACTTCCGCCCAGGAACGACCATAATCAAGCTCCATGCGGATCGCGACTGCTTCATCGTTTTCCGAGATCAGGCGAACCAGCGGATCGCTGACCATTCCGGATGCCGCCCGGGAAAAGGATTTGGTTTCTTCGCGCGCCCTGAGAAAGTCGCCCAGATCGGACAGCAGGCGTCTCTGCAATTCCAGAGCCTGCTCGGAGGGATCAGAAACGCCAGTCCAGGGGATCAGCTCATCCGGCTGATCTTCAACATCAAGCCGGCGTACCTGCACCTCTGTGGTCTTGCGTCGCACACCGGGAGCCATCCGAACTTGAAGAACGACTTTCTGTTCGCCGGCAGATGGGTTATCCGACAGCTCTACAAGGTTTCGGGCACGCTTGCTGAAATTGGCAAGTTCGGTCTGAAGGATGCCCAACTGGGGACTGTCGAAGCCGACGCCAAGAACCCGCTCGGACAGATAGCTGTTTACCGCAGGCCAGATTCTGCCCGGCACGTCGTTGACCAGGAGCCAGAGCCGACCATCCAGCTCTTCGATAACGTAGTTTTCATCAAGGATGTCCGATGTCATGTCCGGCGGGCGCGGAATATCGGACGGATACATTTTGCTGGCGTCGGCCGGCTGGACATCACGGATGGGCATGGTCTGACTGAAACGGGAATCGTCGGCGGTCTCCGGCAATTCCAGTGGTTTTCCTTCCGTGGCATTCACATAGCGTTCGGAGCGGTCTTCAACCAGACTGCAGCCCGAGGCTGCTGCCAGAAGCAACAGCCCAGATGCGACAACAACGGGTTTGAACATCAGGGTACTACCGGTTCCTTTTAGAACCTGCATCAGGTTACTCCGGTGATGGGATGATTTAAGCAAACTCAGAGAACACCTGAGGCCTTGAGGGCATCTTCCACTTCGCCATGGAACTTTTCGCTGAGCACGGTCAGCGGCAGGCGGATGCCTTCCCCAATCATTCCCATATGATGGAGCGCCCATTTCACCGGGATAGGATTCGCTTCGAGGAACAGCTTCCGGTTAAGAGGCATGAGCAGTTCGTTCAAACGCTCGGTTTCTTCACGATTTCCGGCAACAGCGGCTTCGCACAGCTGGGACATTGCCTTTGGGGCGACGTTCGCGGTGACGGACACGTTGCCCTTGGCACCGGCCAGCATAAGTTCCGCTGCCGTTGCGTCATCACCTGAATAGACAGCCAGACGGCCGTCCAACGCTTCAATCAGTTCGGCACCCCTAGGAATGTTGCCGGTGGCGTCTTTGATGCCCACGATATTCGGAATATCGGCAAGCCGGAGCACGGTCTCGTTCAGCATGTCGCACGCTGTCCTGCCGGGCACGTTGTACAGCATCTGGTTCATGCTGGGGACGGCTTCGGCAATCGCCTTGAAGTGCTGATACAGGCCTTCCTGGGTCGGCTTGTTGTAGTAGGGAACAACGAGCAGGCAGGCATCTGCGCCAAGCTTATGGGCCTCGGCCGTCAGTTCAATGGCCTCACGGGTGCTGTTGCCGCCGGTGCCCGCAATAACCGGGATGCGACCATTAACACGTTTGATGATGTGGCCAATGGTCTGGCAATGCTCTTCCGGGTCGAGCGTTGCGGATTCGCCGGTGGTGCCCACAGCAACGATGCCGTGTGTGCCGTTTTCGATATGAAAGTCTACCAGCTTGTCCAGATCCTCCCAGTGGATGTCACCGTTTGGATGCATGGGCGTGACCAGTGCGACAAGGCTACCCGTAATCATAAAAGCTCCGTCCGAATAAAACCGATATGGTAATGTTGGGCACGAACTGACACAAGGGAATTAAAGGAGATGTCATGCCATCCGTTGAGTTAAACAAACCCGTACCGGATTTTGAAGCACCCGCTACCGGAGACCAGACTGTTCGCCTGGACGATCTGAAAGGTCAGAACGTGGTGATTTATTTCTATCCGAAAGACAACACCCCTGGCTGTACTACTGAGGGACAGGACTTCCGGGACCGGATGAAGCAGTTTGAGGAGCTTGATACGGTGATTCTCGGCGTATCGAGGGACGGCCTGAAAGCCCATGAGAATTTCCGGGCCAAGCATGAGTTTCCCTTTCACCTGATTTCAGACAAGGACGAGGCCCTGTGCACCCTCTTCGACGTGATCAAGCAGAAAAAGCTTTACGGGAAGGAGTACATGGGCGTTGACCGGAGCACCTTCCTGATCGACAAGGATGGCGTGCTGCGGGCTGAATGGCGCGGCGTAAAAGTGAAAGGCCACGCTGACGAGGTGCTAGAGGCTGTCAAGGCACTTTAAGCGCCTGTCAGGCGCTTCCGGGTTCCGCCGGCGGCGCCGACTCCTTCACTGGCCAGGCAGCAAACACCGCCTTGAGCATGGTAGCCAGTGGAATTGCGAAGAAAACACCCCACAAGCCCCAGATTCCCCCGAAGAACAGCACCGCGACGATAATGGCCACCGGGTGCAAGTTGTTCACCTCCGAGAACAGAATGGGCACCAGAACATTGCCGTCAAGCGCCTGAATGACACCGTAGATGACCATCACCCAGATGAACTGACTGCCCCAGCCGAAGGCGAACAGGGCAATCACCGCAACAGGGATGGTAACGACGGCCGCGCCAATGTAGGGAATCACCACACTCAGCCCCACCAACAGCGAGAGCAGCGCAGCGTAAGGCATGCCCAGCAGCTTGAAGGCAATGTAGGTGGCGCCGCCCACAATCAGTATCTCCACCGCTTTGCCGCGCACGTAGTTGGCGCACTGGAGGTTCACCTCGTGCCAGATCTGCAGCATCATCGGGCGCTGGGGTGGCAGCAGCCGGGCGATGGAGTTGAGCAGAACCTCCCTGTCCTTCAGGAAGAAGAACACCAGGATAGGCACCAGCACCATGTAGATCAGCAACGCCACGAGATCTGGAATACTGGACAGCGAGAACGACACCAGCCATTGGGTCATGTGCCCCACTTCCGTACTCACCTGGCTGTAAACGGTGCTTACAGCTTCTCCGGAGATCAGGTGGGGATACTGCTGCGGCAACAGCTCAAGATAGGATTGCAGCTCCCGGATAATGCGTGGCGCCTCGCCGGCCAGGTTGCTCAACTGCGTCCAGATCAACGGAAGCAGGCCAAACAGGAAGCCAACAAGCACGCCGAGGAAAACCAGGAAAACCCCAATGATGGAAACCGTCTCCGGCACGCCCAGCTTGTTGAGCTTGGTGACCAGACCCTGCAGAATAAAGGCCACAATCAGCGAGGCAATGGCCGGCGCAAGCATGGCACCGAACCAGATAACAAAGATGGTTCCTGTCACCAGTATCAGGAACAGGATGACCGCTTCTTCATCCGAAAAGTATTTGTGCGCGAGACCGCGTAATGTCCTGATCATTTACAGCTCCGAAATCTTAACCGCCGCACTTTATCACAAACCGGTACTGCCCGGCGGTTTCAGAACTGCTCATCAACTTGTGATCAGACATCTGCAGAAAGGCCGGAATATCCCTGGCGGAACCTGCGTCTGTAGCAATCACCTCGAGTTCTTCACCGGGCGCCATGCTGTTCAGTTCCAGCTTTGTCTTCAGCAGCGGCATCGGGCAGCGCAACCCTGAGGCATCAAGCGTTCGATCAACCATACTAGCGATTCACCATCACAAAATAATAAGCGGATTTAACAAGCAGGCATTATGCCGACAGTGATAATGTATTGCATCACAATCCTCGTTAACCAGAGGATCAGAACTTTTTATCGCAAACCGCTGTCAAACCGGCGATTTAGACCACAGGCACCCGGCTTTACATGATTGCTATCCAACCCAGATCCCTAACGCTACCGGCAATGGCCATCACCGCCCTGCTGGCCCTACTGCTCTTTTCAATGCCGGGCCACGCTCAGGAGAGCAGGCTGCCGAGCATTGGCGGTTCCGGTGGGGGCCTGATCGCGGGCCAGCAGGAATCGGATATTGGCCAGCAGGTAATGGTATCTATCCGCCGATCCGCGCCGAGGATCAGCGACCCCCTGGTGTATGACTACCTCAGCGCCATTACCTATCGCCTGGTGCCCTCGGCCCCACTCCAGAACCGGGACCTGACCCTGGCATTGATCGACAGTCCTGCTATCAACGCATTTGCGGTGCCCGGTGGCATTGTAGGCGTTAATGGCGGTCTGTTTCTCAATGCTGCGACCGAGCAACAATTTGCGTCCGTTCTCGCCCACGAACTTGCTCACCTCAGCCAGCGGCATTTTGCACGGCGCATGGAGCAGCAGGAAACCAGCGCTCCGCTCACACTCGCCGGTATGATTGCCGGCATTGTTCTATCGGCGGTCACCCAGTCTGACATCGGTTTTGCCGCCATTGCCGGGACCCAGGCCCTGGCCGCCCAGAACATGCTTGCCTACAGCCGCTCCCATGAACAGGAAGCGGACCGGGTCGGGCTGGACATTCTGGCCAGCGCCGGGATGGACCCTCGCGGCATGCCGGAAATGTTTGAAATCATGATGCGCCAGAACCGCATGCAGGGAAATCGACTGCCAGAGTATCTGTCTACGCACCCTTTAACCCAGAGCCGCGTGGCCGACACCCGGAATCGTGCCGAACAGTATCCAGATGAAAACATCCGGGACGGCCAGGAATACCATCTGATGCGCAGCCGGCTGCAAGTGCATTACGCGCCCTCCCCCGACGTAGCCGTCGAAACCTTTGAAGCCTACCTCGATCGGCCGGATGCCCAGAGAAACGATGCCATCCGGTATGGCTTGTCCGTGGCCTACCTCGAGGACCGGCAATACGAGAAGGCAGTGGATATACTGAACGATCTGCTGGCCACGAATCCGGGCCGAATCACCTTCCAGGTAACCCTCGCAGAGGTCAGGCTTGCACAAGATCGTGTGGACGAGGCTCGATCCATTCTGAAAGACGCACTGGCGAGGAATCCGGGGAACTATCCAATCACCCACACTCTCGCCCTCACGGAAATAGCCGATGGTAATGGCGCCGCTGCGGCGGAGCATCTCAAACAGCTGACCCGTCAGCTACCGGGACAGGAGCATCTCTGGCTGAAACTGGCCGAGGCGGAGGGCATGGCAAGGAATATTGTGGGCGTGCATCGTGCCCGGGCAGAATACGATGTTCTGATGGGCGATCTGGAGTCTGCCCAGCGTCAGCTAAGGCAGGCCCAGGAAAAGTTGCCGGCCGGCGCGCCACAGAGGCAGATTGTGACCGAGCGGCTGGCAGAAATCACCAGCCGTCTGCACGCCAGGGCCAACAGCTGATCAGGCGTTGCCAGCAGCCTTGAGATTCATGTTGGCGGTAAAATCCAACATGCGCTGCAGAGGCTGCAGCGCTTTCTCTCTCAGTTCCGGATCCACAAACACTTCCTGATCACCCCGCTCCAGTACCTGTAGCAGATTCTGAAGGCCGTTCATCGCCATCCAGGGGCAATGGGCGCAGCTACGGCAGGTAGCTCCATTGCCTGCGGTGGGCGCTTCAATCAGCGTTTTGTTCGGAGCCAGTTGCTGCATCTTGTAGAAAATGCCGTTGTCAGTGGCAACGATGAACTTTTCGTTAGGCATGGTCTGGACAGCATGAATCAGCTGCGAGGTTGAACCCACAACATCCGCCATCTCAACAACGGCATCGGGCGATTCCGGGTGGACCAGTACCGCCGCGTCCGGATAAAGGGCCTTCAGATCCTCCAGCCCGCGGGATTTGAATTCCTCATGAACGATGCAGGAACCGTCCCAAAGCAGCATATCAGCACCCGTCGTTTTCTGGACGTAGTGCCCCAGGTGCTTATCCGGCGCCCAGAGGATTTTTTCGCCGCGGGCATCCAGATCTTCAACAATAGCCTGGGCACAGCTTGAGGTAACCACCCAGTCCGCCCTCGCCTTCACAGCCGCAGACGTATTGGCGTAGACCACGACCGTGCGATCCGGGTGCTGGTCACAAAACTCGGCGAACTCATCGGCAGGACAGCCCACATCCAGGGAACAGGTCGCCTCAAGCGTTGGCATCAGAACGCGCTTTTCAGGATTCAGGATCTTCGCGGTTTCGCCCATGAACCTCACGCCGGCAACAACGATTGTGGAGGCCGAATGTTGGTTGCCAAAACGGGCCATCTCGAGGGAGTCCGCAACACAGCCACCGGTTTCCTCGGCAAGCCGCTGGATATCGGGATCGGTGTAATAGTGAGCCACAAGCACCGCATCCTGCTCCTTCAGAGCCGATTTTATACGAGCCTCCAGGTCGGACTTTTCGTCCGCGCTGAGCGGCTTCGGCTCGGCAGCATGCGCCAGGTGCTCTTGAACAAGGATACGGTCTTCAGCGTAAGTCATTACTGCGTCTCTGTATTGCGTGAACCCGGACATTATAACACTCATGCCCCAGGCTTAATGTTTCTGAAACAGTGCGATCATACACTTGTGATCGCTTTGCCTGCTCCCTGTTTACCTAGGTAGGAACGTATACGCAAAAAAAAAGAGCCCGGAGGCTCTTTTTTCACAAAAACCCGCAGGCTTCTGTTATTTGGTGGGTCGTGAAGGATTCGAACCTTCGACCAATTGGTTAAAAGCCAACTGCTCTACCAACTGAGCTAACGACCCGTAACTGGCGACCGAAGCCTTGACTTCGATCTATACCGAATGACTCAGCCCACCCGGTATTTCGTGTTTGGTGGGTCGTGAAGGATTCGAACCTTCGACCAATTGGTTAAAAGCCAACTGCTCTACCAACTGAGCTAACGACCCAAACGAGGCGCATATAGTAATGATTTTTGGCCGTTGATCAACCCCTTTTTCTCAGGTTTCTCAACATTTTTGCCGCGCCATACAATCAGCCGTTCTGGGACTCGAGAAACTTCCGTGCGAGGTCAGCAGCACTGCTGGACGGGTAATCATCAATCACAGTTTGCATGCTGCGCCGAGCCTGTTCTTTTTCGCCCAGGCGATCATGAGTTACGCCCAGCTTATAGACCGCATCCGGAGCCTTGCGATGGTCGGCAAAACGGGTAGCGACAATCGTGAACGCCTGTTTTGCCTGTTCGAGCTGCGGCTTGACCAGATAGACCTCGCCGAGCCAGTAATAGGCGTTGACCGTCAGATCCCCTTCCGGATATTCATCGATAAATTCGTATATCCGACTAATGGCCTCATCGTATTTTTTCTGATTACGAATCAGGTCCTGGATCTGCTCGTAGGCCTTTCGTTCTTCCGCATCGGGCTGGCGGTATTCCCTGGCCTCCCGGGCCTGGCCTGAGGCAGCAGAGCCACCACCTTCGCTGGCTTCGGGAGCCGGCTGTGATGCGACGTTTTCCGAGAGATCCAGAATACGCTGATCCAGATCGATATAACGGTCGCGCCCTTGCTGCTGCAGGCGGTTAATCAGGTGCCGCTGCTCCTCCACTTCGCCCTGAAGCCGTCTGACTTCACCCTGAAGCTGCTGGATCATGTAGAACAGTTCCGACGTCGCCTGACTGCTGTTGGCGTTACGCTGACTGTCCTGGGCTGATTGCGCCAGGGCCACTCCCGCCTGCCCGAGGGCAAGCGGAAGCACCACTGTCGCCATGAGGATTTTTCTCATGGTCGTTCCTGTGTGATTACTCAAATACGAGTTCTACACGACGATTCTGGGCCCAGGCGCTCTCGCTGGAACCCATCACGGCCGGCTTCTCTTCGCCATAGCTTACGGTCTCGAGCTGGCCACGTGAAGCACCGTTTACGATCAGAAAACGCTGAACGGCGTTAGCACGACGCTCGCCAAGGGCCAGGTTGTATTCCTTGGTACCGCGCTCGTCGGCGTGACCCTCAATGCGGACGTTCTGACCCGGGTTGTTGGCGAGGAAACGGGCATGTGCCACCAGGACATCGCGGGCTTCCTGCTTGATTTCAGCCGTATCGAAATCAAAGTAGAAGGTGGTGATTTCACGCAGGGCCTGTTGTTCGGCCTGCTTGCGAGCTTCCATACGCTCTTCTTCGGTCATGGCTGAAGAAGAAACACCGCCCTGGTCGTCACCTCCGTAAACAGTGGATCCACCTTCCTGGTCTACAGCAGCCACATCGGAACCATACTCGCCGCCTTCTTCGGAGGTACCACCGGTAGAGCTACAGCCCGCTACCAGACCGACGGACAACAACAGTGCGAACGCTTTTGATTGAGCTGAAAAATTCATGTTTTCTTCCTTTCAGTTGAGTGACGTTATTGCTTGAACAATGGCCAACACCGGAAAGCTTCGGGAGTCAGCGAACCAAAGGTCCCCAGGCGGGCTCACGGACATCGCCTTCGGATGCCGGCAAGCTGTACGCTGCCCCACCATCCGCGGAAATAACCGTGAGCACGTTGCTGCCATTCTGCCGGGTAGCGTAGATCAGCATCCGGCCATTGGGCGCAACACTGGGAGACTCATCAGACTCGGTGCGGGTTAGGATCGTTTCCTCCCCGGTTTTCAGTTCGGTACGGGCAATGTGAAATGCCCGATCGCGCTGGTGAACGTAATACACATAGTTACCGTCATTGTCGGGCCTTGGCCGAGCATTGTAACGGCTGCCGAAGGTGATACGACGAGGCTCCGCACCCGGTGTATCCATGTGGTAAATCTGCGGACCTCCGGACCGGTCCGACGTAAAGAAAATGCCCTTGCCAGTGGCGTCATAGCTCGGCTCGGTATCAATAGCCCAGTGGTTCGTAAGCTTGGTCAACTGCCGGGTATCCAGGTTCATCCGGTAGATCTCGGCATTTCCGTCTTTCGAGAGGGTCATCAACAACGATCGGCCATCGTCGGACCAGGCCGGCGCCGAGTTGAGCCCCGGAAAGTCTGCCACTTTGGTGCGATTGCCGGTTGCAAGCTCATGAACAAAAATCACCGGTTTCCCTGTTTCGAACGACACATAGGCCAGCTTTTCCCCGTCTGGCGACCATGCCGGTGACAGGATGGGTTCCTGGCTTTCAAGACGGATTCTGGCGCGCTTGCCGTCCACGTCACTGACCTGCAATCGGTAACGGGGTTTGCCGTTGGCGGTATCAAGCGTGATATAGGCAAGCTTTGTTGAGAAGGCACCCGGCACGCCTGTGATGGCCTCATATACCTTGTCGCTGATGTGGTGAGCGAGCGAGCGCATATTGGAGGCAGGTGCCGCCGCAGTTTCACCGAGAATCCGTTCCTCGCGGTTTACATCGAACAACGCATACCGGGCCTGAACACGGTCACCACTTCGGCTGAGGGCCCCCACAAGGACATAGCGCTGGCCCAGCAGGCGCCAGTCCCGGAAATACACTTCCTCCCGCCTGGATGGCAGGCTCAGCATCTTCTCGGGAGGCAGAGTCCGGAATTCGCCCGTCATGGTCAGATCCGCCTGAACAATGCTGCTGACCTTGTCGCCAGCGGGCATCTGTCCAGACTCGGCGAAAGGCACCACTGCAACAGGAATGGCCGAATCCGCGCCTTCAGTAATCCGGATCAACAGCTCCGCCCGGGCTGCCGAAACCGCGAAAAAGATCAGTGCCGTGGCGGCAAGAAGCGTTCTGAACGGTTTGTGCCAAATCCGATGTGTCATGGTGTTATCCGCATCCTTATCTCAACCGGCGTGGGTTGAATTCAATCGTAAACTGTCGGAAATACCGTTCAAAGGTATCCCGATCATTGGGTATCGGGTAACGACTCAGGGAACGCACCGCCCCCAGAGCGGAGTTATCGAACGCTGTATTCCCGCTGCTACTGACCAGCCGCACCCCGGCAAGCTCACCCGTCGGTAACAGCGTAATCTGGAGCCGCGCGGTCATCTCTTCAGTCGCCGAACTGGGCGGATACCACGCCTGGCTCAAGCGCTCACGGATCAGAGCCTGGTACTTCTCACTCTCCGACAGCATCTGGGCTTCTCGCGCTTTCGCAGCGGCCGCCTCTCTCTGGCGACGGGCTTCCTCTTCCCGGGCCCTCTGAGCCGCCTCCGCCTGGGCTTCAAGCTGCTGCTCCCGGAGCTTGCGCTCTGCCTCGAGGCGCTTGCGCTCAGCTTCCTGGCGAGCCAGTTCCTCCTGGCGCTTGCGTTCGGCCTCTTCCCGCTTCCTCTGCTCTTCCTGGCGCCGCTTCTCTTCTTCAGCTTTTCGTTTTGCCTCTTCCTGACGGCGTTTTTCTTCCTCAGCTTTCTGCCTGGCCCGCTCCTTGGCTTCCGCTTCCGCCTTTTGACGGGCAGCCTCCGCTTCACGGGCTTTCCGGGCTTCGCGTTCTTTCGCCTCTGCTTCCTGTCGCTCCTGCTCTTTCTGCTGCTGGAGCCGTTTTTGTTCTTCCTGTCGCTTCTGCTCTGCAATGCGACGGGCTTCTTCTTGCTGCCTCTGTCGTTCAGCTTCTTCCTTGCGACGCTGCTCTTCGGCCCGGCGTTCTTCATCCCGCTTTTGCTGATCGACGGGCTCTACCACCGGGCTCGGTTCCGGCTCCTGCTGGGTAATCAGCCGGGCCGATATGCTCCTGGGTGGCGGCTCATGATCGGTGCTGGTCCAAGACCAACCCGCAAGCGCAATGCCCAGAATCAACAGGTGCAACGTGACCGAGAGCGCCACCGGTGATTTCCATGGTGGCACGCCTGTTGTGGTTACTTCGCGCTGGTGATCTCTCACAACACTCCTGCCCGCAACACTATCAATTGTCGTCCCGCGGTGATTCGGTGATCAGGCCGATACTGCTCGCCCCGGCACCCTGCAACTCGGCCATCAACCGAACCACTGTGCCGTAAGTAACATTCTCATCGCCGCGAACCAGAATCTCACTGGAGGCCCGTTGCGAGAGGATCTTGGAAACCTGGGCACGCAGGTCGGACAGCGTCATGGGGTCACTGCCCTCGTCTCCGATCTCGACGTA